>BNJU01000628.1_pt1 | contig 269282 bp, 277 predicted proteins | sample 8539281 | NCBI WGS metagenome assembly BNJU01 (sample SAMD00202456, study PRJDB9452) | human saliva metagenome | isolation source: human saliva | place: Japan
ACAACTGAACGGCTGCGTTACTATTCTGCTGCAAGTAAAAGCGCAAATATTGTTTGCGTATAAACAAATGAGGAAGCAAGCCAAATAAGCGGAACAACCAAGTCTCTAATGGTAATAAAACGATCTGATTTAGAGTGTTTTGCTATTTGCGTAAAGATTGCGCATGCAACAGCAATAGCAATAATTCCAACTATATAAGGAACAAGAAATTGCTGCTTAACTACAGTTTTAGTGGTAAGAAGCATTATGTTTACAAAGAAGACCATAGCTATAAAAAAGTAATAAAGTGCGAGCACTCCATCGCGGAAGAGGTCAAAATTTGTGCGATTAAAGATTTTGCTCAAGCTTTGCTTTGCAAGAAGGACATATGCCGCTATGAGATACAGGACGACCAGGGGAATATAGACAACTTTAAAAAAACCTATAAGTGCCACATGAACCGTCCCTATCGTTGAGTCTTAGTAAACTGATGGACCTGGCTGGATGCCAGATTATAGCAGCGCTGTAATTGCGGTAACAAGTCCAAAGAGAATACCAGGGGCGTTAGCAATCATAATGGGAACATCGCGTTCTTTCTTGAAAGCGCCGTAAACAAACCAGACAGTGCAGTTGATCATGGCAACTAGTGGTTGGATGAAGCTACCTTTATTGCCAGCAAGATTATTAGTAATCTGTGGGATATAAGAAACATACATCATGACTGAGAGAATACTGCCAAATTGACCTAGCCTGTTGAAGAAATTCTCGTCAAAAGAAAGTGTGTGCTTTTTTGTCATGTAAAGTAACCTCCAATGTCTAACAAACAGATTGCTGATACTTACCCAATTACTAAACAAGATATTCGTCAGTTCGTTGCAGAATAACTCGCATCAATCCATCGACACAGCTCATCAAAGTCAACAGAGCCATCTAAAAGTACAGAGATCCAATGTTCTTTATTCATGTGGTATGCAGGCAGATAGCCATCCTGGTGCAGAAGCATTTCTAGAAGAAAGGGATCATCTATTTTCACATTAACAAGATCAAAGCGGCCGGGTTCTTTTAATCCTAGCTTTTGACCGGACACATCGGCAACAAGTGCAAACCACTTGTTATTGTGAGGGTGCCGTAAAACCGCATAGGTTGGAGCTGTCGAGAAGGGATAGTCGGGGTTTATACCGTACTGATTCGCAACGTATTCAAACAGCTTTTCTCGCATAATCTGGCCTCTCTAGTCCGCATCTTATTATGATCGACAGCTTCTCTATGGAGAAGTTGAAATTGTCATTATCTCCAGCGTACGCGCCCTAAACAGCTATACTAAATGTGTTTGTATATGTAATAAAAAGTCCAAGTGAAGGGCGTCATATGAGTCGAGTTTCTCGTAGAGAAGATGAGTTCTACAGCATGTTCTCTGAGTTTTCAGCGTTGATTGTTTCAACAGCAAAACTGTTTGTCTCCTATATGGAGTCATTCCCAAGTTCAGAAGATTATGAAGTCCAAATCAAGAACTACGAGACACTCTGCGATGACCAGGTAGGAAAGATTATTTCCACCCTCAACACATCCTTTATCACGCCATTTGATCGCGAGGACATTTCACGTCTTGCCCTGCTTATGGATGAGATTGCAGACGGTATTGAGAGCGTCTCTGCACACCTCAGCATGTATGACATCAAAGAAATGCGTCCAGAGGCAGTTCAGGTGGCACATCTGATTCTGTTTGCATCAGAGGAGCTGCAAAAGGCCTTTGATCGTCTCCCTGATTATCACAAGGATGATTCGGTCATTCGCCATACACGCTCTGCAAATGAGTATGAGGACCAGGGTGATGTTGTTTATCGTAACGCCCTGAGCTCTATTTTCAGAAACGTTGATGATCCGATTGAGGTTCTTAAGTGGAAGAGCCTTTTGGATAGACTTGAGTCTACTCTTGACGCTTGCAAGCATGTTGCAAACGCTGTTCAGAATGTTATCGTGAAAAATGGCTAGCATCCTGCTTATTGCGGTACTTGTTTCCGCTCTGATATTTGAGTTCATTAACGGCTTCCATGACACCGCAAATGCTATTGCTACCACGGTGTATACCAAGGCTTTGCCTCTGCGCACGGCAATTATCATGTCGGCTATCATGAACTTTATCGGCGCGCTTATGAGCGAGAAAGTTGCTATGACCATTGCGTCTGGTCTGGTTGATATTCAGCTACAGCTTTACGTTATTTTTGCTGCACTGATGGGCGCCATTGTTTGGGACCTCTTTACCTGGTGGTTCTCAATCCCAAGTTCATCTTCGCATGCACTTATTGGCAGCCTTATTGGTGCAACCATTGTTTTTACCGGCAGTACAGGTCACATTCTTTGGGCGGGTGTCCTAGAGAAAGTTGTTATTCCTCTGTTTACTTCGCCTCTTATTGGTATGGCCCTGGGCTACTTTATTATGAAACTGGTGTTTGAGATCTTTGCTGATTGGCCACCTAAAAAGGCAAACGGTCTCTTCCACCGTCTTCAGGTGCTCTCAGCTGCGTTTATGGCATACAGCCACGGTAATAATGACGCTCAGAAGACCATGGGAATCATCACGTTGGCCCTGATTACCGCTGGTCTACACGACCCTTCCATGGGCATCCCTCTGTGGGTCAAGCTTCTCTGCGCAACCACTATGGCACTGGGCACCTCCATTGGCGGCGGCCGCATTATGCGCACCGTTGGCGATGGTGTTACTAAGCTCACGCCAGTTATTGGCTTTGTCGCCGAAACAAGTTCTACCGTTGCAATTGAGATCATGACTGCACTTGGGAGCACCAGTTTCCACTACACAGGTCATCACCACATCCATCATGGGCGCAGGATCTGCTCGTCGTCGCAGCTCTGTACGCTGGGGCGTTGCGCGCAAGATTATTGCTGCTTGGTTTGTGACGCTGCCAGCTACTATGGCGCTCGGCGGACTTATTGCATTCCTGACCAGCTTTGTTCTGGCATAACCTATGCTCAATGTTGTACTGGTAGAGCCCGAGATTCCTGCAAATACGGGAAACATTGGTCGCACCTGCGTAGTGAGTGGGACTCACTTGCACTTAGTGGGCCCATTGGGCTTCTCGCTTGATGACAAAAGCCTCAAACGAGCAGGCATGGCCTACTGGCAAAGCCTTACCGTTTCTGTCTACGATAACTGGGATCAATTTCTGGAGAAGAACGGTCTTGCCCAAGCATCTGGCGCACCTGCTGGGGACGCTGCACACGACGCTGTCTCCACGGTCGACGGCACCTCCGCAACCAGTAGATCCCCGCTACATTTTCTGACTAAGAAAGCTAAAAAGACCTACACGCAGGCAACGTATTGCGATGGGGATTACCTCATCTTTGGCAAGGAAAGCCTGGGATTATCAGAGGAGCTTCTGGCACAGCATGCTGACGAGTGCGAGAGAATCCCAATGCTGCAAGATTCTGCCAGCCTGGTCAATCGCGAGGACTGGAGCCAAAAGCACGATGCGCTTGATGGCGATGACCAGTATGCTCACCCAGCGCTTTTGCAGCAGGATATCTGCGGAAACTTTATCGATCCTAACGAGTTCTCGGTCAGTGCGCTAAACGTTTCAAATGCTGCCGCCATTGTGCTGTATGAGGCGCTGCGACAGATTGGCTTTCCGGGAATGGATGTCTAAGAATTAGTTTGTTGAGTTTGTTTATGATGTAGAACGAAAAAAGTGTCAAGAATGGCTACAGAGGTGAGATGCGTGTTAATTAAAATCCGACAACACCATTAGGTGCTGTCGGATTTCTAAATTAAACTTGCTGCTTAATCACTATAAAGCGGTGAGGAATGTTAATCCGCCTAAAATTACACCAGCAGTATTTGGAATAATGAGAATCCAGTCCTTTTTAGGGCTCTTTAGTCCAACCATAGATGACCCAAATGAGACAAGAAACTGCTGCAAATAGTGGCTGAAAAGGTTGAGCCTTTTACTCCCTGTAGATTTGCAATAATTTGTGGAATATAAGCGATAAAAACAAATACTCCGATAAAAGCTCCGATAGAGCCTACAAATAGATTGATTTGTTTCTTTTGACATAAAAACACCTCCTCCTTCGTTATTTTAATTACAAGGATGAGGTAACGAGAAAAATCAAACTACCTGTGAAATCAGAATTTAATACTGTTGCTTTAGTTGTGAAGATTGGTTTACAGATTTATGGCTAAAGTAATGAGCCTCATTAGGCTTTTCTGATTGTAGAGTTGTGCCCGCCTGTAGCTACTTCAAGAATACGCAAACAAAAACCCGAGTGCGAGGCACCCGGGTTTTACTTGCGTTAATGCTGTCTTTTACTTCTAGTTACGCTTCCTACGACGCAAAACAAGAGAGGTTCCCAAGAAGGCCGCAGACGCAAGAGCTGCGCCGACAAAAGTTACGCTTGAAGCGTCGCCAGTCTCGGGCAGAGAGCTTTTACGCTTTGCTGGGGTCTGAGGCGCTGCAGGTGCTTCAGGGTTCTTTGTGTAGTAGAACGTGTATTCAAGCTGGTCAGCAGAAACATATCCAGTGCTGTCACCCTGAAGTGTGTAACCGTCAATCTCACGAGCAGAAACATTCTGCAGGTTGAGCGTCTGGCTGCCAATAACATCGTCGGAATGGATTTGCTCACCGGTCTGTGCGTCAACGTAATGGACGGTATAGCTGTAGCGAGCTTCCTTGCTATACGTAAAGGTCAAGACGTTATTCTCGGCATTCTCGTCAAGAATCATAGAGCGAGAAGAAACGTCTACATAGGCGTAGTCTCCGCGATCAGCTGCGTCGAGAGCCCACTTGCTGACAAGAGAACCGATTGGAGCAGTCTCGGTTGTGGTTGAGAGAATCTGACCGTCATCTGTCTGGTGAATGACCGTGTAGGAGACGGAAGAATCATTCTTCTTCCACAGTGCGTGTAGGGTAATGTCACCTGTAACTGCTGCGGAGAAGCTGTATACAGAGGGGTTTCCGTTGGTATAGAGAATCCAGCCAGCAAAGGTGTAGCCCTCTCGTACGGGATCAGCGGGCTTGGTAGCTGCGTCTCCGTAGGTGAGCTCCTGCGAGTTGACTGGTGAACCACCCTCAGAGTCAAAGGTAACGGTTGCAGTCAGAGGCGCCCATTTGGCATACAGCACCGTGTTGGTTGCGGGCATAGTGGTGTCGGTAACAGGAGTGCCCACAGTCTCTGAATTGTCGTACCAGCCCTTGAAAACATAACCAGGACGTGGAGAAGTTAAAGAGGTGCCAGGAACATCGGTGCTGGCATTAAAGGGCTCTCCAAAGAGATGAGAGTGCGTAGCAACAGTTGTACCAGAGCTTACGTAGGTAACGGTATAGGTATTGCGCTTATAGCGGTGCTCAATCAAGTTGGAATTGTAATCAGTGATGAGGTAGTCGTAGTTGTATGGCTGCCAACTGGTCCAACCAAGGGCATCGTAATTGGTTCCATCAAAATGGCCAATGCTCATGCGGTAGCCGTCATACGAAAAAAACCAGGATGTTTATTCTCGCTTTCAAGATAGCCGTCACCATCGTTGTTTAGCAATCTCTGTAAATCATGCCAGGTCGAGAAAGCGTGTGATCTCCGCCCATATCGTAGGTACCATCAAGATTTTGATAGTAGTAGAAGCGGTAACGTGGACCAAGAGCAGTGGAATTGGTATAGCGACCGAAAAATTTCAAGCACATTATCTGCAGTAATTTGCGGATCCTGGGTCAGTTGTTTTTTGCTTGGACGGTGGTTGCAGTACCGCCAACACCAGGGATTATGCCGTACCAATAGTAGGTTCCAGAAGGGTCATCTGCGCGCATGGCGGCGAGCATATCGTCGCTGTACTTGTTGCCGGTATTGGGGTTGATGGCGTAAGGATTAAACGAGTCACCATAACGAAGCGTCAGCGTTGCAAGAATGGAGCCATTTCTCTTTGGACGCACATTGACGGTGATAGTTGCAAGGTTGTAGTAAACGTTAATAGTGGTAGAGCCATCTGCTGCAATAGGAGTTGGATCGCTCTCGTGACTGTATGTTTCAAAGCGGAAAACGCCTGTATTTGGTTGGACGGGAGCAGTTGCAGTCATTGTTCCAACAGTTCCGGAAGCTGCGGTGGTTGTAACGTAGTTGTAGTTAGAAGGGTTGTTTGGATCCTGAATAAAATAGGCATAGTGATACGTTGCTGTTGCTGGAGTCCAAAGTGCCTTTGCAGTAACAGGCTCTTGAGGCATTGCGGTAGGTAAAGAATCTGCAATACCATCGTCATTAAGGTCCCAACCAGCAAAGGTATAACCAGTTCGTGTTGGATTAGGGACGGCAGGAACAGCATCTCCTGGATTTCCAATTACAGGAGAAAGCTCACTGCCGGAAGTTGAGAAATAAATTGCGCTGCGAGGATTGCGGTCATAGTAAATGTACTTAACAGCCTTGCCATCTGCGGTAACCTTGAGCGAAAGGTCTGTAGTTGTGCGCACAAAACCTGGATAGGTGACATCGGAAGCAGTAACAATCGAATCGGGCACACCGTAATTTTCTTCGGAGGACGCCTCAACATAATTGCCGGTAGTCATTTCCTTCATGCGCTTAACGGTGTAGGTAACATAACCAGGCATGTAATAGACGGTCTGTTTGATGTAGTGATCTGAGCCAGAAGCAACGCCAGTAACAGTTGCTTGAGCAGGATCTTCCAGGTCATAGCCGGTGATTGTTGGAGAGGTAACAGACCAAGATTCTCCCTCATTTACAACTTGTTTAGAAGGAGCGTGAATCTCTTCGTCGTTTAATACGTTAACGTACGAGACTACAACAGAGTATTTACCTGCGTCTTCAATAGATTCAGCAATTGCAGATGCAGGCAGACTGCTCAAAACAAGAGCAAGAGCAAATAAGATGCTCAAAACTTTCTTGACGCGCATTATTTCTCCTCAAACAGCAACAAGATAGGTAAATCATAATAAATGGCGAGAAGGATTTGCTGTTCAAGCTGCAAATTGACCGTATATACACAATCCACTTCTCCTTAAGGTGCAGGAGAAGTGGACGAGAAAATCGGTCTATCTGTAAAATTCATAGAACTATAGGAGTTATAAATTGTTGCTTTCGGCTTCAACGGGTTTCTCGGCAGATTTCTTTACAAAAAGTTTGCCAGATTTCTTGAGCTGATAGGCAAGAATCAAGACAGTTACCACCATAACAAGCGTGCAGACGATGGAGCCTTCTGCGCCAAAGCTACCGCCGGTAAGCCAATCTGGCCCATTGCCGGGAGCAAACTGCAGCAAAGAACTGCCTGTAGTGCTACCGCTTACCAGAACGCCAAAGAGATTGCCCTGAGCAAAGTTCCAGGCTCCGTGAATGCCAGCAGCTCCCCAGAGATTGTCAGTTTTGATGATGTAGAACGTCTCTAAGATGCCAAAAAGAATTAGGTCGATCAGGGATTGCATAGTAAAGCCGCTGTTAAACATGTGCAGAAGACCAAATAGGCTGCTTGAAACCACGATTGCAATAATTTTGTTGGATTTTTCTGCCATGACAGGAAGAAGCCAGCCTCTGGTAACAAGCTCTTCTGTTCCTCCCTGAATCAGCCAAAACGGAAAGGTGAGAAGAACAAAACCGAAGGCATAAGGCGTAAAAGTAGTGCCAACCAATTGATAAGATCCGGTCAAAATGAGAATCAACATCACAATAGAGAAGAGAAGAATTCCTAGACCAAAGCCCTTGAGTAGCTCTTTCTTCCAGTTATCTTTGTAAAATCCCAGAGTGACAATCGGACGTTTTTCAAAGAGTTTTACCCACAGGAAAAAGAGGCCTGCGATAAAGACAAAGGAAAGAAGCGTTATCAGAAGATAGTAGTCTCCAAAAATCTCTCTCAGATTGAGGGAATCAGAAAGACGATCTGGTAGATCTGGGTGCGCCATGTAGTAAGGGGCAATAATAAGAGCTGCTGAAATGGTCATTACAATAGCACCAATAATTTGCCCAACAATCAACAAGAACACAGCCAGAAAAGGACTAAGCCAAGCCGGAGTCAGTCTTTTTGCCAGCTTGACGTCGGAAAACATGCGATTTTCTTGCATAAAAACTCCTAGTAGAGGTGCTCAAAGCGCGTCATGTAGATGACAGAATTTCTAGCGGCGGCGCAGGCAAACAGCGTCTACCTGTGATTAGTTTTCTTTATACTCTAAAAGAAAATCGCAGCAATCGCCACCATGGCCTATGGTTTTTGTGCGGCCCCAGATAAGCTGCGGATGCAGATTGCCATATCCCGCATCGTCACTGTCACAGTATGCAGCGGTTATTTCGGGGCAGCCGTATTTTTTGGTTATCTCATAGTAGGGGCAGCTCACAATATTGAGGCGAGCTTCGTTACCATGACTATCTGGATATTCAAAGGCAAATCCTGCGCTTGATGTGCAGCTTTTCTCGATACCTGATTTAAAGAGACTAGGAAACTTGCGCGCAAGGCCAAACGTTTTAATGGCCCATTGGAACAGAGGAACTCGCTTGGCGGCAAAGCGCTGGAAGTATTCGCGAATATACCAGACGGCCTTTTCTTGAGAAATACCCTCCGCACGCAGAGCCTCATATACTGCAATACCAGGGTAAATACGCTTGTAAGAGTGGGCGCGGAGCTCTTTAGAATCGGACGCGTTTTCTGTGCAGAGCGCTTCGTATCGCTTTTGAGCATCCCGTGCAATTTGCTCTGCCTTTGCTGTGCCGATGTCCTCGGAGACTATCGCACATGTATCTTTAATGAGCTGCTGTACTTTCATATGAGCCTCACTATTTGTAGAAATGCCCTGATGAAAAGCAAGTAGAACATGCTAACAATTGTACGCTTAAATTTTACGAAACGCAGTAAGCGCAGGTGCCCAGCAATGGTTTAGGTAAAGTTTCTGAGTATTTCTAGGCCAAGAAGCAGCGCTTTCTCATGGGAGTCTTTGCCAAAGTCCCTCTCGTCATATTCGTGAACGTTTGCCAAAGAGTCTGCTGTAAAGAGAAACTGACCAAACTGCGCTCCTCGTTTTCTGCAGCAAGCGGCTAGTGCCGAGCATTCCATCTCTACAACTGAGCATCCTTCTTGCAGACGATACTCAACCATATCTTTTGTCTCACGGAAGAAACCGTCAGTAGACCAGGTGGTGCACGTCTCAAAAGGGAGTCCGTCTTTTTTGAAGGTTTCTTCTATAACAGAAATTGGCTCCTTATCAAGCTCTATATATCTTGATACTGGAAGATAGTGATAGGACGTCCCTTCCGCTCTAAGAGCTTTAGTTGGGACGAGAAAGGCATTTTCTTGTATCTCTTTTAGAACGCCGCAAGAACCAACTGCAACTATTTTCTTACATCCACAGGTAACCAGTATGTCCATTACCTGTGTGGATGAAGCAGATCCAGTAGGGGATTGAACTAAACAGATTTTCTCGCCATATGAATCCAAAACGTAGACTTTAATGTCTCGAGAAACAGTCACGATTGTTTCTACGATCTCTGCTCCGTGCTCGTTGGCGTAATCATGGACAACGTCTCCAAGAAATGCAAAGAGGCATTTTTCTGGTAGCCGACCTGCGGTCCATTCGTGATCTGCTGAAATAACCTCTGGGGAGGCATCGTCATATTCTAAAAGAGGTATTTCGTTTTTTATAATCACGGAGAGCTCCTGGGTTTTGGAGGACAGATTGATGGGTCAGCGGATGGTAAGGGTCCTATTGGGCATTAATCATGTCTAGGAGTTCTTTTGTATACTCCTCTGGGCAATTGATGGAATATTCGCCATGATATAAGCCTTTCTTTATTTCAAGAATGCTATCAGGCAGCACCTTATGCAATTGCTCTGCTGAACAGATCATCTTTTTCTGTTCTTTTCCTCCGACGAGTATATGGACTTTGGCGTGGACATCTTGAAGGCCGGGTTTTATCTCATAGGATGTATTTGCTTCCAAAAATGCAATCATGTTTTCTTTTGAGATTTGTGACGTGTCCCGATAATAGTCTTCAAATAAATCTTTACGAATATGAAGATAGTCAAATTGCATTTGAGCAAAACTTTTCATTTTTACTAAGCCATAACTTAGAGAAAACGTTGGTTTAATCAGGGCATTTGTCAGCTTGGACGGAATGACAGATGCACTTTCAATGACAGCGTTTTGGCAAATTGAGTTTCGTTGCGTCAGCATTTCTACTAAAATCTGTGCGCCGAGGGACAGCCCTCCAATAAGAAGAACCGAGCCTCCAAATTCTTTATCGATAAAAGAAATGAGCCGACTTGCGTTTTCCTCAATACTTATAAAATCATTGTCACTACCTGCATGTCCGTCAAGAATTGGCAGGACAACGTGATATTGATCCTTCAGCAGTTCAGCCTCAGCTTTATAATTCCACCAAGACAAACCGCCACCATGAAGCAGCATGATTACGTCGTTATGTTGTTTTCCAAATTCTACCGTTTTCATAGCTGCTCGATTCAGTTTGCGACTTTAATCTAAGTGATATATAAATACAAAGCTATCGCATTATTTGCTTGTTATAGTTCTATAAATCTAGTATTTATGCCTAATCTAAATATCCAAAAACTCATAAGGCTTTTCCGAAAGAGAAGATTCGCAGCACTCGGCAAGATACGCATCCTTCTCCTTTAGGCTCTCTGTGTCCGGATATACGTTTAATACTCTGTCCCCCAGATTCCAAAAATCATGTGACCAAGACTGCGGGTTTTCCCATACGTGTGGATTTCCTTTCGCCCAATTCGGAAGCTCCTTGCGAACCTTGGTTGCTACCGCAAGCTGCCCTTTTGCAGTTTTATAAATCGTGTCAATCCTTATTCCACCGTCTACCGGACGTTCTACACGAGTAATCTCCATACCATAGAACATTACCTTTCTTCTTACCCCTTTTTCATAGAGGTTTAACTCAATCTTGTCATATCCTTCGCTTTTGTTGTGTTGAACACTTAGAAAGTCCTGAAGTGCCTGTATCACAGCGGCAGAAACACTTCCGGCGTAATTGGCAGCATCATCAAATAAGTGTAGATCTGCTTCTGCAACATAAATATTTTTTGTGGCCATAACCATACCTCTTTATTTTTTGTAACTTGTATCTGAAGTTTAGTATCTATATAACTATGAACATAGTTATAATCATATAGAGGTATTTTGTCAAAATAGACTTTCTTTCCATCATTATGATGTTGAAGACTGTGATTCTTCACTGAAACTGGGAGCCTAATATCAAAATGCAATATACAAAGTTCTTCGTTTTTGCACAAAAAATAGAGGATGATTCTGCGACCATCCCCTATTACTGTATTCCAGTTATAAACATTTCCCTTAATTAATTTTGCTCTATAAGTTTCCTTGGCAGCTACTAATGAAGGATTATCAGGTATTGCCCCTCAATTCAATTTGCGAATTTAATCTAAGCCCGAGAAAGCATCACAGCGCATTCCACATGCTTGGTGTGAGGGAACATGTCCACAGGCGTCACGCGCTCAATGGCAAATCCACTGTCGAGAAGAACTTTGAGGTCCCTAGCCTGCGTCACAACGTTGCAGCTCACATACACGATTTTCTTCTGAGCTAGCTGGGCAGTTGCCTTGAGGAAGGTGGGCGTGGAACCAGCGCGAGGCGGGTCAAGAATAATAACGTCAAAGTTCTGACCTTCTTTTGCTAAAGCTTGCATGTAGCGAGTGGCATCGTCGCAGATAAACTCAGCATCAAGTTTATTGTTTCGAGCGTTTCTGCGAGCCATCTGAATATTGTTTTCAACCTGATCAACACCAGTGAGCAAGAGGTTGATGCCCTGAGCTTCGGCGGCGTGCGCCAAGCAAAGTCCAATGGTTCCTGTGCCGCAGTAAGCGTCAAGAACTCGTAGGTTGTTGGCTTGAGCAGAGGTTGCTGCTTGTGCGGGAGCACTGGTCAGCGCAGCGCCGTCTTGCGTGGCGCTGGTCTGCGTGGAGCCAGCAAGCGCGCCGTCGATGGCCAGCTGATAAAGCACCTCAGTTTGTTGGGGGTTTGTCTGGTAGAAACTGGTTGGGCCAATCTCAAACGTGCAGCCCAAAAGCTTGTCGCTCATAGACGTTGAGCCCCAAAGCAGACGGGTTTCTCGCCCTAAGATTGCGTTGGTGCGCTTCTGGTTGACGTTCAAGAAGATGCTGGTCAGCTCGGGGTGCGCCTTGCGAAGCGCAGCAACAAACTCCTGTTCATGAGGCAGATGCTGACCGTTGACCACCAGTACCAGCATGACGTCGTCAGTGGCATATCCGCAGCGTACTACGCCGTGGCGAAGCGCCCCTTTGCCGCGATCTTCCTGATAGGCGTGAATGTTGAACTGGCCGGCAAGATACGCCACGTCGTTGAGGATAGCGCGAGCTCGACCATCTTCTACCAGGCATTCCTTTGAGGCAATAATTTGTGCGTTCCGCTTGCGTAAAAACCAGAGCGAACCGTGCGGCCCTTGCCTGGTGCAAATGGCGTTGCTGCTTTGTGACGATAAGCCAGAGGCTCGTCCATTCCACGAATGGGCTCGATAGTTACGTTATTGATGCTTGCCAGTGGGGCGAGAAGTTCTTCTACCTGCGTTTGCTTGCGTTTAAGTTGGATAGGATAGGGGACCGAAAGCCATTCACAGCCTCCGCAGCTACGTGCAATAGAGCATGTTGGTGTCTTGTATCCCATAGTTCCTCTCCAAATCTTGGGTTACTACTATACCGTTTGCGGGCTTAAATGGCACGTTGAGGGGATTGTTGTATCTAATATGTTTCATTTTTTGTATCGTTTCCCGTTTGTCTAGAAAACCGTTAAGCTAACAGGCACAGTATTTTGGCGAGACAAAAGAGGTGGACTATGGCTCTCATCAGCAAAATTGGTATTATCGGCGCTAATCATGTTGGCGCGCATGTTGCAAACGCCCTACTTTACCAGGGACTTGCAACTGAGCTCTACATTAGCGACACAAATGAGGTCCTCTGCAAGGCTCAGGTAAACGACCTGCTGGACGCAATGCCATTTTATCCACACCCTGCTCGCGTTTTTGAGCTTGATGACCGCTATGAGGAACTTGCTGGCTGCGACATTATCGTTAATGCTGCTGGCCACATTGAGGCTGCAGCAGGTAGTCGTGATGGTGAGCTCTTCGTCACCACTGACGAGGCCAAGAAGTTTGCCAAGCGCATCGCAGACGCTGGCTTCGATGGCGTTTGGGTCAATATCGCAAACCCCTGCGACGTTGTTACCACCGAGCTCCAGTATCTGACCGGCGCCGATCCAAATAAGGTTATCGGCTCCGGTACCACGTTGGGATTCCGCTCGACTTCGCCATGCGCTTTCCGGCGCTACCGGCTATCCAGCATCTTGCATCAACGCTTGGGATGCTCGGCGAGCACGGCAACGGCATGTTTGCTTGCTGGTCACACGTTTCCATTGGCTGCCTCACCCTCGACGAAGTTGCAGCTCAGGCAGGTAAGACCTTTGACCTCCCAGAGCTTGAGCAGGCTGGTCGCATGGGCGGATACGTTACCTACAGCGGTAAGCAGTGCACCGAGTATTCCATTGCAAACGGCGCTGTCGAGGTCATCAAGGCTATTGTCCACGACACCAAGCTGATCACGCCAGTCTCCACGCTGCTCAACGACGTGTATGGCGTTTCTGGCTTCTACTCTTCACTTCCTGCGGTTATCGGCGCCAATGGTGTCGAGAAGGTCTTTGTGCCCGAGCTCTCCGACTCCGAGATTGAGGCATGGCGCAAGTCTTGCGAGCATGTCAAGAGTAACATCGACCAGCTTGGTTGGCTTGAGGTAGACGCTCGTATTGACTAGCACGCCGCACGCCGTGCCGCTGTGGCCGCGAGTCACATCGCGCTGCGGGCTGCGACGGGCGCGAGCAGCGTCGGCTGCGAGCATAGCCTGCGAGCAGGCAATAGTGCACACCGAATACCGAACACACCTTGGGGCTTCTCCCGAGGTGTGTTTTTTATGCGATCAAGCTGTCTCTCTCCATTTTTTGATTGGCTCTGATTGCGAGCCTGAAAAGCTCATCATGTCTGAGTAAACTTACTCAGATATGATGAGAAAACCGGCAAATCGCTCAGACAAGGTGTACTTTTCCGGCAAATCGTTCAGACATGGCGAGAAAATCAGGCTCCATAAGAGTGCTCATGAAACTAACCTCGGATTCAAAAGTCACATCACGAAGGGTCCGCCTGAAAAGTGCAAAGAATCTGTGTTTTGGATACAGATTCTTTGCAGAAATCAGGCAAATCCACAGATTCTTTGGTGTTATCAGGCAAAAGTTACAGAATCTTTGCAGAAGTCAGGCGCGCTTGATGTAAGCCTTGCGATTCAGCTGCAATTCTCGAAGAGAAGAACTTCTCGCCTTGCGCATCACACACGGTCAAGCGCACGGTCAGGCGCGCTTGGTCCAGGCTCTACAGGTCAACTGGCATTTCAATGCACGCGACCAGACATGCTCCTGAGTGCGCAACGCATGCAGAAAAACCACCTCCTTACCTGCGATTTTTGAACAACATTTAAATAAAAATTTCTATTGACTTGTAATCAACGTGATATCACAATGATGCCAACATGAAGCTCATTGTCACAAAGGAGATCTTATGAGCACCGAGAAAATCATTAAGTCCAAGAGTGGTTGGCTGTTCCTGCTGATTACCATTGTTCTTTTTGCAGTTGCAGCCCTGTTTTTGGCTAATTTTGTACTCAGCGCTATCGCTGCAGACAGAAATCCTCTCCTGGACCCATCGTTCCCAAGCATCATTGGTGCGCTGGTATTCTTCTTTGCCGGAATGTTTGTTTCAAGCGGCTTATTCAGCCTTCAGCCTGGTCAAGCAAAGGTTTGCGTGCTGTTTGGTAAGTATATTGGCACCGTTAAGGACGAGGGTCTTCGCTGGGCAAATCCTTACTATGCCAAGACTCTTTCCACAAACTTGGGAGACCTTTCTTCTCTCGCTGCAGGCGTTACTCCCAGTGTAAGCGTACATACCTCCATCATTTCCACCCGTGCTCGTACGCTGAACGGCGAAGTCCTCAAGGTCAACGACCGCATGGGTAACCCAATCGAGATCGCCGAGGTTGTTGTTTGGCGCGTGAGCGATACCGCAAAGGCCCTCTTTGACGTCGACGACTACGACAGCTACGTTACTATGCAGGCAGAGACCGCGCTCAGGCACGTCGCGAGCATCTACAGCTATGACCACATGGAGGACGAGTCCGAGTCCAACACCGCAATTACTCTGCGTTCCAACATCGAGGAGGTCTCCGAGGCGCTTCAGTCCGAGCTGAGTCGCAACCTTTCTGTTGCTGGTATCACCGTTGACGACGCTCGCCTCACGCACCTGTCCTACGCCCCTGAGATTGCGCAGGCAATGCTCCGTCGCCAGCAGGCAGAGGCAATCATCGCTGCACGTAAAAAGATCGTCGAGGGCGCCGTTTCCATGGTTGACATGGCCCTCACCCAGCTTCTGAGAATGGCGTTGTTGAGTTCGACGAGGACCGCAAGGCTGTTATGGCTTCCAACCTCATGGTTGTTCTCTGCGGCGAGTCCGAGGCTCAGCCTGTGCTTAACACCGGTTCCTTGCAGCAGTAAAGCATGGCGAGAAACCCATGGCACCTCGCAAACAATATCCACTTCGTGTGGCTCCAGAAGTCTGGGAGGCAGTTGAACGCTGGGCGCAAGATGACATGCGTTCAACCAACGCTCAGGTAGAATGGATTTTGCGCGATGCTCTGAGAAGGGCAAAGCGCTCTCCAAAAGCTAACGACACTCGTGTGAACAAGATAGATAAATTGGAAGAAGGAAACTAACATGGCCGACAACATCCCACAGCCACCTGTTCCTAACGCTCCCGTACCTCCTGCCGCACCCGCAGCTCCTGCTGCTCCTGCGGCTCCCGCACCCGCTGCTCCCGCCGCTACGCCTACTGCACCTGCCGCTCCAGCTGCTGTACCAGCACCCGTAGCCGCCGCAACTCCAGCAGCACCCAGCGAGGTTGTTCCCGTGTTGAGCGTCCAGCACTTTACCAAGAAGTATGGCTCCAAGGTAGCTGTTTCTGATCTTTCGCTCGACGTTATGCCTGGCGACATCTACGGTTTTATCGGCCACAACGGCGCAGGTAAGACCACGCTTATCAAGTCTATCGTTGGTGCTCAGCCATTTGAGGGCGGCGTCATCTTTGTGGACTCCAAGAACGTGCTGGTTGACCCTGTTGGCTCAAAGCAGGTCATCGCTTACGTCCCAGATAACCCAGACATTTACGAGTTCATGAGCGGCATCAAGTACCTCAATTACGTCAGTGACATCTTTGGCGTTCCTGCGGAGAATCGCGTCGAGCGCATTACAACGCTGGCCAACCGCCTGGGCATCACCGATTCCCTGGCAAACGCTATTGGCAGCTACTCTCACGGTATGAAGCAGAAGCTGGTTCTGATTTCCGCCCTGCTCCACGAGCCAAAGCTCATCATTTTGGACGAGCCATTTGTTGGCCTGGACCCAGCAGCAAGCTTCGAGTTGAAGAAGATGCTGCACGAGCTTGCCGACCGCGGATCTGCCGTGTTCTTCTCGTCACATGTTCTTGAGGTTGTCGAGAAACTCTGCAATAAAATTGCAATTATTCGTCAGGGCAAGCTTCTTGCCGCAGGTAAAACGGACGAGATTCGAGGCAATGCTTCTCTTGAGGAAGTCTTCCTTGGCCTTGAGGCCGGCGCTCCTGGCGTTTCTGCCGAGATTGCTCAGGATATGGCTACTACAAAGGACGGCGCCGCTGTTCAGCCAGTCATTCCTGGCGCGCCTGTCGCGGCTGCACCTACGGCCCCCGCAGCACCTGCAGCACCAGCCGCACCTGCAGCACCAGCAGCACCAGCCGCGCCCGCAGCACCTGCAGCACCAGCAGCACCAGCCGCGCCTGCAGCGCCCGCCGCACCTGCGGCTCCAACTGTGCCCGGAGCACCAGTACCTCCAGGCGCTCCAGTTCCTCCCTCCTTCCCTAAGGAGAACTAGTCATGGCAAACAATGTTCCACAGGCTCCTCAGCGCCCCGATGTGCCTGAGCAGAACCTGCAACTCTCAGGAGATGTCTTTATTCCAGCTCAAGTAAGTGCTGGTCAAGTTCCTGTTCTCGATCGCTCTGAGCTCAAACTGCCTTCCAATCTCAAAGTGTTCTGGATGCTGCTTAAGGTTCAGATCACCATGATTTGGACTACGCAGGTTATAGGTGCTCGAAAGAATTTTGAGAAAAAGGTTGGCGCAAACGCTCTGCCTATTGTCGGTGGTATTTTTGTAGTTGTTGGCACGCTCTTCATGATGGTTTACATTTACGGCATTGCGACAACTCTAGCCATTGCTGGCTTCACAAGGCTGCTTCCTCTGGCAGGAATTCTTGTTGGCGCTCTACCTGGTATTATTTTGACGTTTGTAAAGGCCAATGGCGTGCTTTTTGCGTACAAGGATTACGACTTTATCATGTCGCTTCCAATCAAAAAGAGCACCATTATTTATTCTCGCGTAGCAGCTCTGTATGCTGCAGAGGGTATCTGGTCTATTGTCATTATGCTGCCAGTCTTTTTGGCTTACTTCACCTTTGAGGCTGTTACACTTCCACGCTTGATTGGTGCCTTGTTCGCGCTTCTTCTTGGGCCTAACCTTGCGGTTTCTGCTGCAATTCTCTTGGCTTTTGTGGTTGCTGCCCTTGCTGCAAAGCTGCACTTCAAGTCACTCGGCGTGGTTATCGGCGGAGCGTTCGGTCTTCTATTTATGGTCGCGTATCTGTTCTTTATCTTTACGATATCTTTCAATGCAGACAAGTTTGTCCCAGGTGTGGTGGATAACTTCCAGAACACCGTCTTTAGCGTTGCAAGTTCAGTTGGCGTAGTTTATCTTCCATCACTGTGGATTGCGGATTTCTTTAACTCTGGCTCCCTTGTTAGCTTCTTGCTGTTTGTCCTAGTTTCTGTTGGAGCTCCTGCAGCAATTGTGGCAATCATTTCTCGCTTCAACGACCGCATTAATGCACTAGTAAGCGAGGACAAGGTCCAGAAGAAGTTCACCACCAAACAGATTTCCACCAAGTCCGCGACGCCTTTTGTTGCTCTGATCAGAAAAGAGATTCAGACCATCACAGGTTACCCAGCAGTCTTTATAAACATGCTTTTTGGCTGCTTGCTGATGGTTATTCTCGCCTTTATTTCCATGTTCTTTAGCACGTCGTCTATCGTGGCCTACTTTGTTCCTGCGTCCGAGGTTCCGCGCTATCTACCTTTGGCAAGAACCATCTTTGGCATGATAACCACCTGGTTTGGCACCTCGATGTTCTGCGCTGCCAACTCCGCTGCTATTTCGTACTCGCTGGAAGGCCGCTCAAACTGGCTGATGGCAACTATGCCCGTTTCTTCAAAGCAGATTTTTGGCGCAAAGATTGCCGTGAACATGCTTTACGTGCTCATCTTTAGTGTTGTGACTCAGATTTTCTTCCTAATTCCTGGTCACATCACCATTGAAACGGCCCTGAGAAACGTCATTCTGCCACTCTGCATTGTGTTCCTGGTGTCTAACGTTGGCCTGGCCATTGATATTCGTCGACCAAACTTTGACTGGACTTCTGTCATCGATATCACCAAGAGAAGCCTTTCGGTCACCGTATCTTCTCTTGCGGGCACGCTGGGCTCCATGTTTGTCATCGGTGGAACGTTCATGATGATGATCGCTCCAGTTATCGACTCATTTAGCTCGTCAACGGGCGTGGTTAACGAGACGCTGCCAAACATTATCTTTGTCACGCTGTCACTAGTGAACGCAATTGTTGGCTACCTGATCTTTAACAACACCGTTCACCGAGGAGTTAGAATCTAACTTTTGTGATGCACGCGGGTGGCGTTCTGCGATTTCGCACCATCTACCTGCGGCAATATCACAAATTCTTCTGTCGAGAAGAAACTTTGAGACACCCACCACATGTCGTTTATCGAATGGTGGGTGTCTCTTTTTGTGCTTTGCGGTACGGTAGGGTGGCTAGAGGTTTTCTTGTTCGGTAAGTAGCAGGAAGGGCCGAAGCATATCGCGCTAGACTCGGGCGCGTACTATCGGCTGACCTTCTCGGCTGCTTGCCGCAGTCAGAGGAGGCATCATGGCCGAAAAAAATGTTTCTAAGGTAAAGAATGTGGTCCTGGTGGGCCAAGGTGGCGTGGGCAAAACCATGCTTGCCGAGGCAATGCTGCATCTGACGGGTGCAACCACTCGTTTAGGCGGTCACGCAGGCACAAAGCCCACGCTTGATTACGATTCACAAGAGTCAGAGCGCGGATTCTCTATCTCTACTACTATCGCACCAATTACCTGGGAAAATACACGCATTAACGTGCTTGATGCGCCGTGCTATCCTGACTTTGTGGGTGACGCCTATTCGGCAATGAGCGCTGTTGAGACTGCGCTGTTTGTTGTTGATGCAGCTAGTGGACCTGGCACTATTACCACCAGGCTTTGGTTTGCCGCCGAGGATCTTTCTCTCTGCCGCGCGCTGTTCATCAACCGCCTGGACCGCCCTGATGCAGATTACGAGACCGCGATGGCTATGCTCCAGGATCGTTTTGGCTCCTCGCTTGGTGCAGTGACCATTCCAATGGGTTCTGGCGAGGCATTCTCCGGCATCATTGACGTTGTTCATCAGAAGGCTCGTAAGTTGGTAGATGGCAAGCCTGAGGTCACCGATATCCCTGCCGAGTTCCAGGCAGAGGCGGAGGCTGCTCGCGCTGCCCTGACCGAGCTGGTTGTTGAGGCCGACGATGAGCTGATGATGCGCTATCTTGAGGGAGGAGAGATTACGCAGGAAGAGCTTGAGGGTCTGCTGGGCAAGGCTCTTATGGAGCGCATTTTTGTTCCTGTTTCTCGGGCTCTTGCGTTCGCGAGGAGGGCGTCATCTCCTTTGCTTGACGCCGTTGACGGCTGGTTCCCAACTATGTCCGACTTTGGCCGCATTCCGCTGGTAAACGGCGAGCAGCTTGATATTTCCCCTGATGACGAGCGCCCTGTTGCGTTTGCCTTCAAGTCTCTGCAGGATCCACAGAACGGCAAGCTTACCTTTGTAAAGGTGCTTGCAGGTACTGTTTCTGCAGGTTCCGAGCTTATCAACGCTCGCACCCGCAAGCCCGAGCGCCTTTCTCACCTGTATCGTATGTGCGGCAAAGAAACAACTGACGTCAACACCGCTGCGGCTGGTGATATCGTGGTAGTTCCAAAGCTCGAGGCCATGACGGGCGACACGCTCTCCGTTACCGGCAAGGTTGAGGCCGCTGCATTTAGGTTCCCCAACTCCCTGTACCGCACGGCTATTGAGCCCGATGAGCGCGGTACTGAGGGCAAGCTCTTTGCGTTCCTGGAGAAAGCCGCCGACGCCGATCCAACCCTTAAGGTTGAGCGTGACGAGGACACCGGCCAGACCATTGTTTCTGCAATCGGCGAGGCACAAGTAGCCGTTCTTCTCGAGCGTCTTGAGCAGCGAGCCGGCGTTTCCGCACATAAAGTTGCGCTTCGCATCCCATATCGCGAGACGATCCGTCGAGTTGCAAGTGCTCAGGGTAGGCACAAGAAGCAGACTGGCGGCTCCGGTCAGTATGGCGACTGCTGGCTGCGCATTGAGCCAAACCCAGATGCAGGCTACGAGTTTGTGGATGAGATTGTTGGCGGCCACATTCCACGCGGTTTTATCCCTGCTATTGATAAGGGCGTTCAGGAGACCATGCGCGAAGGCGTTTTGGCTGGATATCCTATGATTGACGTTAAAGTTGCGGTTTACGAGGGTTCTTACCACCCCGTTGACTCCAACGAGATGGCATTCAAAACCGCTGCTCGCATTGGTTTCCAGAAGGCTGTTGACCAGGCAGAACCCGTTCTCTTAGAGCCTATGGCTCACCTGGAGATTACCGTTCCAGACAGCTACGCAGGTTCTGTTATGGGTGACGTCTCCGCTTCCCGCGGTCGTGTCGAGGGAATGTCTTCCGGCACTGGTGTTTCCGCTGGTGAAACTACCATTAAGGCGACGATTCCATACGCTGAGGTTACCGATTACGCTACAAGGCTGAGGTCCCTCTCGCGCGGAACAGGTGAGTATACCGTTGAGCTGGCAGGATACGAGCAGGTCCCGCACGACATTCAGGCTCGTCTTGCTGCCGAGTACGCCGAGCGTCGCGCCGCCGGCGAGCGCTAGCCCGCAGGTAGATGTAACGTTTCGAGGAAGAGCCTCGCATCTTTCAGGTGCGAGAGCTCTTTTTGCGTTTCTGCAGCGTGTTGGTGGCGGCTTTTTAGGCTTGCCGTGCAAAATAGTGCGGTTTTTGGTAGGTCTTGCTGAAGAATTGCCGTATTCCTAATCAAGATAATCAGTCAGCAGGCGGTATCACTGCCTGATATACATTTTTTTATGCATAAACTTTATTTAATATGCTTAAAAATGAATAGGAATATAAAAAAATCTAACTATAGGTAAATTCCGCTTCTAAGGAACACACCTATGACAGATATTCTGCACAATTGCGGGCATATTACACACCTAATGAAGATAATCTGCACGTTTGAGGTATTTTCAGTGTAATGTATACGTCTTTTTGACAGATTATCTGTCATAGGTGTGTTCAGCCATTAACAAAACAGTGCAATCAACTAAGTAATGCTGCTAAAACCAAATTACGAGAAATTCTTGGACGTGTTCTGGGTAAACCAAAAACATAACTTCGCACATTAAAGCTATGTTTAGATTGCCACGTGCTTGACCTGCACATCTAACGCGTCGCTCGCACGGCGTGGTTGACCGTGCGCGTCCCGAGCGCCGACGCATCCCGCGTGCCCCGTGTACCCCGCGCCTACGCGCCCCGTGCGCCCGCACCCCGAGCTCCGCGCGTCACGCTGCAAGCAGGCAATCTGCTCATTTCAGCACCGTTTAAAGAAAGGCCGCACATGTACCTAGAGAATATCAATGGACCAGAAGACGTAAAGAAGCTGAATGCGGAGGCTCGTGCAGTACTTGCGCAGGAGATTCGCGACAACTTGCTGGTCATGGAGTCAAATCATGGCGGCCACTTTGGTCCAAACTTTGGCATCGTCGAAGCAACTATCGCGCTCCATACCGTGTTCAATTCGCCCGTTGACCATATCGTTTACGATGTCTCGCACCAGACGTATCCCCACAAGATGCTCACCGGCCGCAAGCAGGCATACATGGATCCCGCGCTTTACGACTCGGTGTCTCCTTACACCGATCCCGCCGAGACCCCGCATGACCTCTTCAAAATCGGCCACACTTCCACGTCCATCAGTCTGGCGCTTGGCCTGGCAAAGGCTCGCGACATCATGGACGGCAAGGAGAACATCATCGCAGTTATCGGCGACGGATCCATGTCCGGCGGCGAGGCTCTTGAGGGTTTGAACGTTGCTGGTGAGCTGAACAGCAACTTTATCATTGTCTTCAACGACAACCAGATGTCCATCGCCGAGAACCACGGCGGCATGTACGACCAGTTCGCTGAGCTGCGCCGCACCAACGGAGCTGCCGAGAATAACCTCTTCAAATCGATGGGCCTGGACTACCTGTATGTCAATGACGGCAACGACATCGAGGCTCTATCGCCGCATTTGAGCAGGTAAAAGACTCAACTCATCCAGTCGTGGTCCACATCAATACGCTCAAAGGCAAGGGCTACGCTCCCGCGGAGGCAAACAAGGAGAAGTGGCACTGGCACATGCCGTTTGACATCCAGACTGGTCAGAGCCCTGCATCCGGTTCTTCCGAGTCGTATGCCAGCATTTTCGCAGAATATGCCCTCAAGCGCGCAAAGACTGACCCAAAGTTCTTGGTGCTTATGTCGGCTGTTCCTGGCCTGCTTGGTCTTACGCAGGAACGTCGAGAAGAGCTGGGTAAGCACTACCTTGACGTGGGCATTGCCGAAGAAACTGCAGTTGCAATGGCTTCCGGCGCGGCTCACGCGGGCGCACACGTAATTTGGGGCTCAAGCGCAACCTTCATCCAGCGCACCTACGACCAGCTAACTCAGGACCTGGCGCTCAACCAGAATCCTGCGGTTATCGTGGGTTCCGGCTCCATTAGGGGCTTGATGGCCGCCACTCACCAGGGCCTCAGCAGCATTTCCATGATCGCAAACATTCCTAACATGGTATACCTCGCGCCGTCCAATGCCGAGGAGTACGTTGCCATGCTCGACTGGGCACTTGACCAGGACAAACACCCCGTCTACATCGCAATCCCTTCCGGTCCCGTGGTTCACGCCGAGGGCCCCGTCCGCACAAACTTCGACGACCTCAATATCTACGAGGTCACGCGCCAGGGCTCCAAGGTGGCCGTTCTTGCCTTGGGCGATTTCTACGACCTTGGCGAGAAAACCGTTGAAGCCCTCAGCTCCACCTTGGGAATTGAAGCCACGCTGGTTAAGCCATACTTTGCCTCTGGTGTTGATCAGAACCTGCTCGACAACCTGGTAAAAGACCACGACGTCATCGTGACCATTGAGGACGGCATCATCGAGGGTGGCTGGGGACAAAATATAGCCAGCTACCTGGGAACGTCTTCCGCACGCGTGCTGAACTACGGCGTCAAGAAGGCTTTCTACGACCGCGTTAACATCGCGGATCTTATGCGAGAAAGTCATCTGGAGCCCGAGCTGATTGCTGCAGACGTTAAGCAGGTGCTGGGCCTGTAGGCGCTTAGTCTGTAAGTGCGTCGCCGCTGGTAGGTAGGCGCCGCCACGCTGTTGCACTGCCGCTCCGGCGTGAGCCGCGCCAGCGCTGCGGCTTTGTCATTGCGGCATCGCCCGCACTTCTCGCTATTACATCAAAACTGCAACAAAAAAGAGGGGCCGCATCTGCGGTCCCTCTTCTGTATCAAGTGAATGTGCTGTTGCGACCTGCCGCCAGACACGCTGTTGCGGCGCGTCGGTGTTGCAGCGCCGTTGCGACCTGCCGCCAGGCGCGTCGGTGTGCGTCGCAACCTGCGACTAGAAGCCTAAGCCTTAAGAGCGCGGCCCATAGCGTCAGCCTGAACGATAGCTGCATAGAGCTCGTCAGGAGTGACGTCGCCAGCAAGGTTGTGGATGGTCTCGCCAGGAACGCAAGCAGCCTCAGCGATCTTCTTGATCTGCTCGTCAGTGGTGATGCCAACCTCCTCGAGGGTAGTTGGAAGACCAACCTCAAGGCAGAAGTCCTGAACCTCGTCGAACTCCTCCTGAGGAACACCCTCAAGAACAAGCTGGACCAGGGTGCCAAAAGCAACGCAGTTACCGTGAGGTGCGCTGTGGCCACCAAGGGAGGTGAGGCCGTTGTAGAAGGAGTGAGCTGCTGCGCAGTTAACGTTGTCAGCGCCGACGCCACTCATGTAGACGGTTGCCTCGCAGATAGCCTCAAGAGCTGGGGTTACAACGTTGTTCTCGCAAGCCTTAATTGCCTGTGAACCGTAATCGCGAAGGGTGAGGTAGCACTCCTTAGCAATTGCCATACCAACGCGGGTAATGCCGGTTCCCTCGAGGGAAGGAGACTCGGTGCGGATGGATGCGCGGCCCTCAAAGTAGGTGCCCAGTGCGTCGCCCATGCCTGCTACCAGGAAGGAAACAGGTGCGTTAGCGATGATCTGGGTGTCGACCATAACTGCATCTGGGTTCTGTGGGTAGAAGAGGTACTTGTCAAAGGAACCGTCATCGTTGTAAATAACGGAGAGGCCGGTGCATGGAGCGTCGGTAGCTGCAACGGTAGGAAGAATAACGATGCGCTTACCAGCGTAATATGCGGTTGCCTTTGCGGTGTCAACAGCGCTGCCGCCGCCGATAGCGACGACTACGTCGATGTTGTCCTCCTCGACGATAGCCTTCATGCGGTTAATCTCGCCGTTGGAAGAGATGCCACCGAAGACCTCATAGCGACGGTAATAGTCGCCCTTGCCCTCGAAGCTCTGCTCGATCATGTCGTGAGTTGCTTTGTAGCCGCTGTTAGAGCAAACAAACAGGAAGCGCTTTCCCATGTAGCCCATCTCTTTTTCGAACTCGAGACAAGCATTTTTGCCCTGAACATACTTCAGTGGCTCACGCATTGCGCGTAGCATTTTCATAGGTTCCCCTCTCCGGATACGTTTTAGACCTATGTAATTTATGGTAACACTGTCAAAAGAACATAACAGCAAGGAAAATATTTAGATTCGGACAAAGTGAAAATCTAGATTCCAGCACGGAAAGAATTTAGATTCGGACAACTTCTGTAAAGTTTACGTGAACATACATTCACTAGCCGGCAAATGATATCCTTGTAGTGTCAAATTTTCGCACTGTGGTCTTTGGAGGACACATGCTTAGTTCTGTCGAAATCAAACCCGATGTCTACTTTGTAGGCGCCCTGGATTGGAACGCTCGCGAGTTCCACGGCTACACCACTGAGCAGGGCATCACCTACAATGCATACCTTATCCTGGACGAGAAGGTCACGCTCATTGACACCGTCAAGCGTCCATTCTCCGAGGAGCTGGTCGAGCGCATCAAGAGCATCATCGATCCAGCAAAGATTGACGTTCTGATCTGCAACCACATTGAGATGGACCACTCCGGCAGCGTTCCTCGCATTCTGGAGCTTGCGCCAAACGCCGAGGTCTACGCAAGCGCACCTCAGGGCGTCAAGGAGCTTAAGGCTTTCTATGGCGAGAATATCAACGTCAACGGCGTAAAGACGGGCGATACACTCAACATTGGTAAGCGCACCCTGACCTTTGTGCAGACCCCAATGGTCCACTGGCCAGACAACATGGTCACGTATTCCGAGTACGACAAGATCCTCTTCTCCAACGACGCGTTTGGTCAGCACTACGCTTCAAGTACCCGCTTTGAGGACGAGTCCGACTACTGCGAGGTTATGAAGCAGGCTCGCAAGTACTATGCAAACATCGTTCTCCCTTACGGTCGTCAGGCTGACTCTGCTGTTACCGCAGTTAAGGGCATTGGTCTGGAGAACATCGATATTATCGCCCCAGCTCATGGCGTTGCATGGCGTTCCCACATTGCCGACATCATCTCCAAGTACGAGGAGTGGACTACCGGCAAGCTTGAGGAGAAAGCCCTGGTTGTGTACGACTCCATGTGGGGCTCAACCGACAAGATGGCTCATGCTCTCCTGGACGGTTTCCTGGCTGAAGGCATTCCTGCCCAGCTCATCGACCTCAAAGAGACTCACATCTCCAACGTCATGTATCATTTCTTGGATTCCAAGTATGTCTGCGTTGGTTCGCCTACGCTGAACTCTAAGTTCCTGCCAACCGTTTCTTCCTTCCTGACCTATATGAGCGGTCTTTCTCCAAAGAATGACCACCGTATTGGCTTTGCGTTTGGTTCTTACGGTTGGGCTCCACTTGGACCAAAGATGGTTCAGGCCGAGCTTGAGGCAGCTGAGTTCACCATGCCACTGCCTGTTCACGCTATCGGTTGGCTTCCTTCCGATGAGGACCTGGATGCCGTTCGTGCGCAGGTCAAGGACCTGGTCGAGGCTGGCAAGCAGCTCTAATCTAGCACTAAATTGAGCAAGACCCCCACATTCATGCTGAATGTGGGGGTCTTTTGCTGTAGAGGGGGAGTTAAGCGGGTAAGAATGATGCAAATGACCCCGGAGTGACCCTGAAATGACCCCGAAGTAACCCCGAATTGATCCCGAATTGACCCCGGAACGACTCCGAAGTGACCCTGAAATGCCCGAAGTGGTAAAAAATCCGTTTAGTTGGGGAATACAGGATTTTGCATATAGCGTTTGTCCTGATAAAAGTTTTTAGTGCGGTAAAAAATCGTCTTAGTTGGGGATAAATCGGCAAATTTTAAATTTTCATTTCCAACTAAACGGGTTTTTTACCTTTTTCGGCACATAATTTTAGGCGTGAAAGTTACGTATTCATGGCAATGAATTAATTGGACAAGTTATTCAAAATTCTGCATCAAATATTGGGAACTGCTTGTTAGTCAGAATTAACGCAGAAAAATAGAGAAGCATGACATTAAAATGGCGGGCAAAATCGTGGAAAGCGATTCGCAACGCGGGAAAAGCGTACTGCTCGTATAGTTGACGTCATCACGCCGCGTTTCCGTCAGCCGCAGCGTGTAACTCGCGCTTAGTTGACGCTATCACCTCGCGAAGTCGTCCGCGCCATCGCGTCTCGCGCCTGACGTTTCATGGCGAGACTGTGTCAAAATCCTGAAGACTACAAGGTAGAGCACGTTAGAGTACAATAGACTATACAAAAAGTAACTTCGAAGAGGTAGGTGCCCATACACTCGATGGACATTGCGTTAAGTATTGGAATAACTCTGCTGCTTACCCTGGTAAACGGCTTTTTTTCTGCGGCCGAGATGGCCATTGTTAGCTCTCGTCGCGCGGCACTTGAGGCGGACGTGGACGAAGGTGATCCAAGAGCCTTGGCTGTCATTGACATTGCCACTGATCGCGGATATTTCCTCGCAACAATCCAGGTTGCAATTACCCTGGTAGGCTTTGCTTCCTCGGCATTTGCTGCAACAAGCCTTTCCGAGCCATTCGGCGCTTGGCTGGTCAGTATTGGTGTCCACGCTGACCTGGCGCTTCCTTTAGCTGTCGTGGCTATTACGCTGATTGTTTCGTTCTTTTCCGTGGTCATCGGTGAGCTGGTTCCAAAGAGCATCGGCCTAGCAAACTCCGAGGCAGTGGCTAAAGCAGTTATCGGCCCCATGAAGGCGTTCATGCATATTGCGCGCCCACTCGTGTTCATCACGTCTGCCTCGGCAGATGCGGTTACCACGCTCATGCGGGCATTGACACTACCAACGACCATCAAGAGGTCACCGAGGAAGAGCTCCGCTACATTGTCAAGGATTCCGAGGACCTCTCTGAAGAAGAAAAATCCATGATCCACGAGGTCATCGAGATGGGCGACACCGTTGTCCGTGAGGTAATGGTCCCGCGCGTTGACATGACCGCCATGGAAGACACCGCAACTATCGCCGAGGTCCTGCGCGTCATGCGCCAAACAGGTTTCTCGCGCATCCCTATCTACCACGAGAATATCGACCGCATCGTGGGTATCGCTCACATCAAAGATTTGCTGGAGCCAGCGCTTGACCAGCACGATAGTGACGAGAAGATCGCGCGCTTCGTGCGTTCTGCTGACTACGTACCCGATACCAAAGACATCATTCCGCTGCTCACCGAGATGCAGACAAGTCGCGATCAGATGGTCATCGTGGTTGACGAGTACGGTGGAACTGCGGGTGTCATTACCGTTGAGGACATCGTCGAGGAGATTGTCGGCGAGATTGAGGATGAGTTTGATCCGGACAACAAGTATCTGACGCAGCTCTCTGATAGAGAGTGGCTGGTAGATGGTCGTTTCTCGCTCAATGATGCGAATGAACTTGGATGGCCGGTGGGGGAGTCCGAGGAGTATGAGACTATCGCGGGCTTTGTGCTGGATTTGGCAAATCATTTGCCTCGTCCAGGTGAGGTTTTTGAGAAGGATGGCTACGTGTTCCGCGTGCAGTCGATGCGTCGTCGCCGACTATCTTTGTTGCGTGTAATTGCACCAGAACCACAGGTAGACGGTGAATCTGAGCCAGCCGGCGAAAACTCTGACACATCAGAAAATGAATAACTAAAAGAATGATTACAATAGAGTGAGCCAATAGAAAGAGGTTGAAATGGCGCAGTTGATTTCTATCAAAAAAGTTGTGGTAGGACCCAAAAACTTGACCGCTACCGTTGAGTTTTCGGCTAAAGCGCCACGTCTGACCTCAGAAAACGCTGAGGCAACTGAGCGCGTGCTTGAGCTTTTGCCAGGTCTTTCCGAGCACCTGTGCTTGGGTGACGCCGACGCTCGCTTTGGCCTTGTTGCCAACGACACCGAGGTTGCGCACCTGCTTGAGCACGTAACCGTGGAGCTTTCTGGCCCTGACCAACCTTGCAGGAGATATGTCGTCCGGCAAGACTTCCCTGGTGGATTCCCGTCGCGGCCTCTACGAGATTATCCTCGCATGCCCAGACGACGTGCTGGTAGCAGCCTCGCTGTCCAGTGCTGTATGGCTCCTCAACTGGGCATATGGCAACCAGGAGGACGCCGATCCGGACATCAACGCAATCGTCTCTGGCCTTGTTGCGCTCATCCAGAGCCTTGACGGCGAGAAGACCGATGAACTCGCAGACTCCGCGGAACCTGAGGCGGACGCTGCGCTCCAGGCAGAGAGCGTAGAAGCTGAGGATTACGCTGCCGACAACTCCTCCGAGGACGTCGCTGATGCCGCAGCCGCCGATGCAGTTGAGGCTGAGGTTGCAGACGCTGAGGAGAACAACGCCGAGGTCGCAGGCATCGACGCAGCCGACGAGGACGCGCCCACAGACGTCGCTGAGCCCGCAGCCGACGCCGCGCCCGCTGCCGACGCCAATCCCGCAGCCGACGCCGCCGAGGCACCCGCCGACGAGCTCGCCGAAGCAACAGCTGCCGAGGACGCTACGGACGACTCTGAGGTCACCGACGTCCCAGACGACTGGAACATGATTAACGTTCCCTCGCCCAAAGCCCGTTCGATAAACGCCCTTATTGCGGTATGATTACGTACAGCGTTTTGCTGTTTAACAGGAGGTACTTATGAGCAAGAAGTCTGCTGGTTTCTTTCTAGGCGCTATTTTTGGTGCTGCTGCTGGCGCTGTAGCTGGTCTTTTCCTGGCTCCACGTTCCGGCGAGGAGACTCGTGCTTTGGCTGCAGATGCTGTCAATGACGCATGGGATTCCGCACTTGATTCTTATGAGCGCACATCTAAGGTTGTGAGCACTAAGATTGACGAGGTCAAGCCTACTGTTGACGCAAAGACCGACGAGCTCCGCGCAAAGGTTGATCTTGCTCGCGAGCGCATGGATCAGCTCCGTGAGTCACTTTCTGACGCTGTGACCTCTGCTTCTAACACTGTCGCAGATGCTGCTGATGTTGTTGCAGACTCCTTTGTTGTTCCAGAGCCAACCGCCACAACCGCTGAGGCTCAGGCTGTTCGCATCGAGAACGTTGAGTCCCACGAGCAGGAGAGCGCTGGCGAGGGCTACCAGGAGGCATAAGCCTCCCTTACAAGCAATGTGACGGGACGCCTTATGACGTCCCGTTTTTTATAGAGAGGTTTCACGTGAAAACAACCGAGCTCCTAGGCGCAAAGGTCCTTCTTCCCAAAAAGCCTGCTACAAAGGGCAAGCATGCGGGAGAAGAGCGTTTTTCCAAGTTAGGAAGAATCCATAACGTGGTTTTTGCGCCCTTCAAACAGGGCCAGTCTTCGCAGGTAGTGGGCGTGATGGTTCAGAAGCCCGATATTGCCGGCATGATTAAGCAGGATGACGCGTTTGTCACGCTGGAGTCTCTGGAGACCATTGAGCAAGGGCTTTGCGTAAAAGATCCCGAGAATAACATTGATAAAGCTGCAATCAAACGCCTGAACTTGGACTTTGATACCTGCATTCTATGGCACGGTATGGAAGCTCGCACTAAGAGCGGTAAAAGTCTGGGCTACGTAAGTGGTGCTGAGTTTGACCAGGTCACTGGTGTGGTCTCGGCATTTCTTGTGGGTGACGGCGCTGGATCGGAAGCGCTGGTAGGCTCGTTTGCCATCAAGCCTGAGTGGTTGCTGGGCTACTCCAACGGCGCAATGGTCCTTTCCGATGAAGCGGCAGATGCCCAGCTCACCGGTGGTCTAGCCGCAAAGGCGGGCGAGGGATACGCAGCCGCCGCCGCTAAAGCTTCCGAGGCCACCGCCAAGGCTGGAAAGGCTGTTGCAGAGGCCACCGAAAAGGGCGCGTTTGCCCTGGGTAAGACGCTGGCCAAGGCAAAACGCGCGATCGAAGACGCTACCGAGCCCGACGCAGAAGACGATTCCGAGCGTCCAGCTCCCATTGCTGCAGAGGATGTTCGTCTCGAGAAGCCATCTGCGGAGGAGCGGGCCGTGGCTGACAAGAGCGCTGCTAGTAAGCCTGCTGCTAAGTCTGCAAGTAAGTCGTCCACGCAGGCTACTGCGAACAAGGCAGCTAAGGGTTTTGGTATGCAGCTTGGCCGCATGGGCAAGATGTTCTCTGACTTCAAGGACGAGTTTGACAAGGCAAGCAAGTAATAAACAGCAGTTAAACGCATAAAAATAGGGCGAGAAGACCGATCTTCTCGCCCTTTTGTGTTGCAGTTGCGTGACGCTCGCTACAAACCCATGGCCTGTAGAATGAACATCACAATGGTCAGGATGATGACGGTGATGATGGTAAACCAAGTCAGCGCGTTCCAGATGCGGCCGTTGGCGTACTTGCCCATGATGTGTTTGTCGGCCGCAATGATAACCATAAAGACAAGCAGAATTGGCAGCAGAATACCATTGATAACCTGGGCGGCCATCATGATGCCAAAGAGACTCATGCCCGGGATCAGAACAACCAGTGCAGAAATGACCAGCACGGTTGTAATAATGCCGTGGTAAACAGGGGCCTCCTGCCAGCTACGGTCGGCTCCGCGCTCCCAACCAATGCCTCGCAGATAGCGCTTGCGGTAATGCCTGGTAGAACGCATGCTGCAAGGAAGGACGCGCCAACCATGCCCAGCGCAAAGAGGGTACTTGCGTACTGACCTGCAAGTGGTTCAAGTGCGCGAGCAGCGTCGGCAGCGGAGTCAACAGAGATTCCACGAGGGAAGAGGACAGCACCGGTGGTCAGCATAATGAACCAGGTGATCACCTCGGCCAGGATTGCTCCGGCAACATTGTCTGCACGCTGTGCGGGAATATCGCTGGTATCAAGGTTTTTCTCGACAACATTTGATGCAACTAAGAAGATCATATACGGACTGATGGTAGTACCAATATTTGCAACCAACAGAGAAATGTATGACGGTTCAGCGGAAGGCTGCGGAATGATGGTGACGCGCAGGGCCTCGCCCCAGTCTGGTTGAGCAAGCACGCCAGCCACCACGTATGTGACAAAAATGCAGCTAATTGCCAGCAAAATCTTCTCGATGCGGCGGTACGATCCACCAACGGTTAGGAGCCACACCATCAGGGCGCTGATAGGCACCGAGACGTACGTTGGGATACCAAAGAGCTCCATACTGGAGGCAATACCTGCGAATTCGGAGAAGGTAACAGCAATATTGGAGAGCAGCAGTGCGCCCATTGCCAGTGTGGAAAGGCGAATACCAAAGCGCTCGCGCACCAGCGATGCAATACCTTTACCGGTAACACAGCCCATTCGAGCTGCGGTTTCTTGAACCACAATCAGCAGGAAGCACATGAGCGGCACGGTCCACAGCTGCGAGTAGCCAAAGGTAGCGCCTGCGCTGGAGTAGGTTGCAATGCCACCGGCGTCGTTACCAGCAAATGCGGCGAGAAGACCGGGACCCATTGCCATCAAGATGTACTTGAGGCTGTTTTTGTTGACCGGAGCCTTCTCTTTAGATGCGCGTTTGCCCTGCTCGACAACGATTCCGTCGCCCGCAGAAAGCTGGCCGACGGCGTCCTGGCCATCAGCGTCCTGCTCTGCAGCGGCGCTCTGCTCTGCAGCAATGTCCTGCTCTGCAACCGTGCTCTTTACCTCTGCGTTCTCTTGCGCCATTTACATCACACTCACAAGCGAGAGAGCGTAAGAGAGGACGAAGAATGTCACCACCGAAAGGCTCATGGAAATCAGGGTAAGCGTGAGACCTGAAGTTTCCTGGTTTTTCTCCTCACGATGGCGAAGTACAGCCAAGAAAATTGGGGTTAGCAGGAAGGAAATAAGCGTAGAGCCAGCTGCTGCACCAAAGATCTGAATAATGGTCTGGTCAAAGAGTGCGGCGTAGAATACGCCTGCATTTGGATCGTAGGGGTGGAACAGAGCCTCTAGCAGGGCATGGGCTGCGGCACCAAGGATGCAAATGAGGCCGCTGACCAGAAGACCAAGTAGAAGCGAGCGGAAGGCAAAGCCTAAGATAGAAGGAGACTTCTCGCTGCCAGGATCGTCTGTGAGGAAGAAGTTTGTCACGTAGTTGACGGTATTCTCGCTCAAGTTCAGTGAGATTGGCATAGTAATAGTGCAAAGAGCTGCGAAAATACCCATGGTTGGATTAGATGTTGCAGCTGTTCCTACAAAGGCAGCAATCACAACGGAAGCAACCCAGAACAAAAGCCAGAGGTTGCGGTGGAGGAACCAAATAATGTTGCGGCCACGGTCGCCAGAGTCGGAATCGCTCCTGCCGCCACCAACAATCTGCAGGTCCTCGGCGTGCTCCTCTTCAAGAACGTCAAGAGCATCGTCGACGGTAACAATACCCAGCAGGCGGTTGTCGTCAGAAACAACAGGCATGGCCAGCAGGTTGTACTTTGCAATGTTTCGAGCAACGTCCTCCTGGTCGTCCTCTGGTGAGGCGGTGACCAGGTTCTTATTAGCAATCTCCTCCAGACGAGTTTCTGGTTCGGAGACAATCAGGCGGTTCAGCGAAACGGTTCCGGACAGGCGGCCGTCCTCGTCAGTAAGGTAGAGATAGCGGACGGTCTCAAAGTCTTCGTCCAGGTTACGCAGGCGATCAAAGGCGTACGCAACGGTCTGGTCCTCAGGAACAGAAAGCGCCTCAGACGTCATAATACGGCCGGCGGTGTACTCACGGTATCCCAGCAGCTGCCTAATAGCGCGCTGTTCCTTAACGCCCATCAAGCGCAGGAGTTTCTCGGCACGGTCATAGCTCAGCTCGGAGACAAGCTCGGCTGCGTCGTCTGGGTCCATCTCGGACAGGATGCGAGATGCTTCTTTTTCGTTCAGGCCGCCGATAAGCTCAACTGCCATAGCGTCGTCGTTGAACTCTGCCATTGCGCCGGCTCGCTGCTCGTCATCAAGCTGGGCAAACACCTGGCTACGCAGGCGAGAATCCAGGCGCTCGATGATGTCAGCAACATCAGCAGGATGCAGTTCGTCCAGCGTTTTGTGGGAGACGGAGAGCTTAACGTTGGAGAGGTCGCGCTCAACCAGGTCCATGTAACTCCACGCAATGATGCGCTCCTGCATGGGGTGGCCCATTGCGCGCGCAATGCGGGTAACAAGGTGCTCTAGCTGGGGAGAAAGGCTGCGCAACAGACCGCGTGCACCAACCTCTGCGCCCAGAAGACGCAGCTGCGTTGAGCTAGTATCGGAAAGCTTAAGGTCGTTTACGCGGACGACGCGAATGCCGCGCGTATCAACAATCTGCTTGTTCAGAATATCTCGGGCGAGAAGAACCTCGTTAGGCTGCAGGTACGAGAAACGAATCTCAGTTGAAGGCACCTTGAGCCTAATGACGTCCTCATCGTAGGTATCAACATACTTGCGCCAAGAAATCATCATTGGCGTGCGGCCGGGGCCCATAAAAGCAAGGGAAGTAATGCGAGGAAAAACTTCTCCGGTAGCAATTCCAAGGTCGGAGACAGAACCGATCTTCTCGCCTTCTGAATCTAGAACCGGATTACCCATTAACTGGGAAAGATAAATCATGTGTGCTCCTTACATGCGTCCGAAGACTAAAGCGTGGCTTTGGGCGAGAAACTCTGCGTAATTGCCACGGGGACTGCATTGCGATTTCACCCCTCACGGTGCAAATCGGCACACCGCAAGAGGTCAGCGACTGTGAGGTCGAGGTTTCATGCTGACCTTTCTCTTCATCCAATAGAACGTGAATTGTGCTTGCGAGGACAATTCACAGATGTAACTATTTTAACGATTTTCCTGCGAGGCTGTAAAGACTCTTCACATAATCTAGCTGCTCGGATTTGGTTGTAGCTGGCGTACGAGAAACACGCGGACAACGGTCAAACGGCGTACGAGTAGCGAACAGCCAGCTCAATCCGCGAGGTAACGTGGCGCACAAAAAAGCCCGGTACCTGCGGGAATGCAGATACCGGGCCGTACTGGTACAAAGGGTAAACGAAACAGCTCTTAGAACTGTACGTTTGGTGCCTGACGAGCGGACTCGTCGGTAACCTGGAAGCTTGTACGTGGGGAACGTCCACCAGCAAGAAGGTTGTTTGGGAAAACAGCAATGATGTTGTTGTAGTTCATGACAACATCGTTGTAGCTCAAGCGAGCATAGCTGAGACGGTTCTCGGTGTCAGTAAGCTCTGCCTGGAGCTCCAGGAAGTTCTGGTTAGCCTTGAGCTCTGGGTAGTTCTCAACAACAGCAAACAGGTTGGTCAGAGCATTGGAAAGAGTGCCGGAAGCCTGCATCTTCTTCAGGAGTGCGAGCGTTTGCGACTGCAGCGCGAGCAGAAGTAACTGCCTCAAAAGTCTTTGACTCGTGAGTTGCGTAACCCTTAACGGTGTTGACCAGGTTAGGGATCAGATCGTTACGACGCTGAAGCTGCGTATCGATAGCTGCCCAAGCGTTGTCGCACCTGTTGCTTGCGCGAATGATGTTGTTGTGAATGCTAATGGCCCAGAAAACCAGAAGGACAATAACTACAACTGCGGCAATAATCATGCTAAATCCTTTCAATCACTGACAATCCTGTGTCAGCCATCCATTTGGACAGGTTAATTATACCCAAAAGTAAAAATCTAAGGCGTTTTTAATTAAAGCTTTTAACTTGCTGAAGCGGTTTTGATGAATGGAATGCTCGCCCACACACTGGTGAGAAGAACGTTGAGCTAGAAATAACGTGGAATGGAATGTAAGTTCTGAAGGTAAAACGTCAAGTTGAGGTCCGCCAAAAAAATGGCGGAGAGGGAGGGATTCGAACCCTCGGAACGGGGACACCGCTCAACGGTTTTCAAGACCGCCGCATTCAACCACTCTGCCACCTCTCCAAAGCGGTAATATCCTACCTCATAATTCAGTTTTTTGCGAGTAGGGGATTTGGTAAGTTCGGTTTTGCTTCATAATTAAGTGAAGACAAATAAGCGTCAGAGTCATGAAAGATTTATGTCAGAATCGCGACAGATAGGCGTCAGGTTCGTGACGGATTCGCGTCAGAACTGCGTAAGAATTACGACAGCAACCAGATAAGAGAGGAGCAGCTATGAGCGACGAAGCGCAAGAGCCTTTGACCCCACAGGCTGCTCTTGATCAGAAGTACATGAAACTTGCTCTTGAACAGGCTGAACTTGCAGCTCAGATAGGAGAAGTACCTATCGGCGCAGTTGTAGTGTGCGATGGAGAGGTTATTTCCGTTGCACATAATCGCCGTGAGATAGATAACGACCCTTCTGCACACGCTGAGTTTCTCGCCATGCAAGAGGCTTCAAAAAAGCTTGGACGTTGGAGGCTTTCGGGCTGTACGGTTTACGTGACGCTGGAACCTTGCTTGATGTGTGCAGGATTGATGGTCAATGCTCGTATTGATCGCTGCGTGTTTGGCGCGTTTGATCCCAAGGGCGGTGCAACAGGCACGTTGTTTGACGTGAGCGGTGATCCAAGACTTAATCATGAGTTTGCAGTCTCAGGCGGAGTATTAGCAGACGAAGCATCTGCACAGCTTAAAGCCTTCTTTAAAGAACGTCGCAAAAGCAAATAAGATTTGGGTTTTTAAACTACCTGGAAAATGAAGAAATCAAGGTAGTGACTCTCGGGAACACCCCAAAGAATTGGGTGGTCAGGAGCTTGCTGTCGCTCTTCAATTTGTTTGAGCTGCACGTTAGTATGGTGAGCTGCCTCGGCAATTGCCTGGGCGAGAAGATCTCTGGTCATGAAGTGTGAGCAGGAACAAGTTGCCAGGTAGCCACCTCGGGGTAACAGTTTCATGGCTGCAGCGTTGATTTCCTTATAGCCACGCATAGCGCTTCGAACCTTGTCGCGTGTTTTAGTGAATGCGGGTGGATCCAGAATGATGAGGTCAAACGGACCTCCCTCTGCTTTGAGCTGAGCGCGGTTGCTGGCTAGTCCAGGTAGGTATTCAAGAACATTTGCGCAGGTAAAGTCCATGCGGTCTGCCAAGCCGTTGAGCTCTGCGTTCTGGCGCGCAAGGTCAATGGCAGTTTGGCTGACGTCTACACAGCGGACAAACTCCGCTTCTCCCGCCGCGGCGTTCAGGCCAAACGGGCCAACGTGGCAGAAACAATCCAACACACGGCGACCTTGTGCAAGCTGACGAACTGCTCGACGGTTGTATTTCTGATCCAAGAAAAAGCCGGTTTTTTGACTGTTCTCCAGGTCAAGATTAAATTTGAGTCCGTTTTCGGTTGCAAGAACGTGAGTTGAAGGCAGGGAAAGAGAGCTTTTCTGCAATCAAGTCATTCTCGTCCGGTGAAAGTAGCCTGTCCACCAGCCCTTTATATTGCGGAAGTCCCTCTTTAAGACGCGAAGGAGAATCGTTTCTTTCATAGATGCCATCAATTACCTGGCCGTCTGCAGAGAAAACTTCAAGTAGCAGAGGATAGATAACTTTGCGCAGATGCTCCATGCCAACGGTTCCTACCTGCGCAACAAGCACATTCTCGTAGCGATCAACGATTAAGCCAGGAAAGCCATCGGCCTCAGAGAAGATGACACGGCAGCAATTGGTATCGGGCTCAGTCCCTGGTAGAGCTCGGTTTCCCATAGTGGTTTTACGATGTTCCCACGCCCAGCTAATCTTGCGACTCCAAAATGCTTCGTTGAGTCTATCGTTGGCGTTTCTTGTCACAATTCTGACGCGAATCTTGCTCATTTCTGACAGAAGACCAGTTCCCTGGTAGGTGCCGTTCTCTTCAAAGACATCAACAATGCAACCATTTTTGAGCATGCTTGCCGCTTTTCTGGAGACGGTTCTACACGAATAACCTCGCCCTCAAAGACCCAAGGATGTCCGCCCTGCAAGCGCGCGAGCAGCTTTTCTGGTGATAATAACCTGTGGATATGGGCGGAGTTGCTTCATGATGGTCCTTCTCGCGAGAAGTGCTTACAAAAAAGCTGGGTGTCTGCGAGCGCCCAGCATCTATGTTCAAAAGTTACAGAATCAAATTGCAGAGAGCCATAATGGGGAATATTGCCTGCTTAATGGCTGCGGAGCGTTTGTCGGGAGAAGTTACATAGAGAAGAATTGCGGCAAATGCCATTGAACATACAGCAAAGATAACAAGCGCTTTACCTGCTGGATTTCTGGTGGCCATCAAGAAGACGCCAACGAATACCTCAATAGCAAGAAAGAGATTGTAAAATCCCTGGTTAAAAGCTATTTTTTCGGTGCTCTCTGCCTCTTCTTTTGTCATGTTAAAGGCCTTGAGCGTGCCGTCAGAAGTCCAGGCAAATGACTCAAGATAAAAAATAACCACATGAAGAGCTGCTGCTCCAAGAGCAAAAATTACACCAACGCCATTAAAAGGGCCCATTTTGATTCCTTTACTGTATGAACTGACTGCATCTGATTATAGATTACGTGTGTCGGCCATATCTGCCGCCAAATCCAAATCCTTTTGCCTCTTGACCTTGAGCCCGAGAACATCGATCGCGTGGTCTTGGAGGTAGAGCGGGAGTCCTGGAGCATAATGCGTCCCTGTATCGTAAGAAAAAGCCAGGTAGATCCCATGAAGGAATGAGCGCTTTTGTAAAGTATTCAATTTCTCTGAGCGGCGTGACCTCATCTGGTCCCATAAAAGTGAACGCCTGACCTGCGGCTCCCTGCACGGCCTGTTCGGCCAATGCGGTGAACATAATCCCTCAGGGTCAAGCGGCACATCAAAGTTAATGACTGCGTCAATGCCCTGGATATCAATGCCGCGACTCATGACATCGGTTGCAACAAGAACCTGAATAGCGCCGCTACGGAATCGTTCCAGCGCTCTTTGCGCGAGCCTTTTTGCGGACGGTCCGCATGCATAACGTCAACCTTGAGACCTGCGGCTTTGAGATTTTTTTGTAAATGCTGTCAACGCGCGACTTTGTCCCTACAGAACACCAACACACGCTCTGGCGCAGGATCAAACGAGTCGATAAGCGCCTTTAAGAGCTGCGGTTTTTTTGTCCCTGAGTGACCGAGCATAAATGTTGCTCGATTGTTGCCGCAGTCTGTCCGGTTCTTGCAATCTCAATGCGCTCTGGATCTTTAAGCAGCGCGTCTATAGTCGATGTGATTGATGCGGGAGCGTTGCCGAGAAAAAGCAGCGTTTGATGCGCTTTGGGCAGCTGCTCCATAATGCGATGAACGCTTGGCCAAAATCCCATGTCAAGCATACGATCCGCCTCGTCGAGCACCAGTACCTGGATGTTCTCAAGGCTTGTATGCTTCTTGTCGAGAAGATCTATCAGACGGCCAGGTGTTGCCACCAGCACATCGCAACCTTTTTGCAGCGCTGTTATCTGGTGCTTTGTAGCGAGCGCCACCGGTAACAATGACGGCCTGCTGACCGGTGGATGCGCAAACGCTCTTGGCAACATCGTCAATTTGAGCAGCCAGCTCTCGTGTTGGGCGTGATGATGAGCGCGCGGGGATATGCGTTTGCGTTTGACGCCGCCGCGTTTGGTGTCACCACGCTTGGCGTTACGCTTGGCAGCTCGCGTTGGGCCCAGCGGCTGCGTCGCGCTCCTTGGCGTCGGGGCTTCTCGGCCCCACCGGGGTTTCTCGACAGCAATGCGCTGCAGCGTAGGCAACATAAACGCTGCAGTTTTACCTGTTCCCGTTTGCGCTGACGCAACAACGTCCTTGCCCGCCAGGACGGCGGGAATTGCCGCGGCCTGCACGGGAGTAGGCGCGCTGAACCCAAGTGTTGCTACGCCTGCCAGAATTTGCTCGTTTAGCCCGAGCTCGGCAAAAGTTATTTCCATACAAACAAGTATACTTATGTGCAACGATTAGCTAAAGGAAGTTGCCATGCCTATTAATATTCCAGATGGTTTACCAGCTAAGAAGACGCTGCAAGAAGAGCGTATTTTTGCGCTTGAGGAAGAAGTTGCAGAACACCAGGAGATTCGTCCCGCTGCGCCTGGCAATTTTGAATTTAATGCCTAAGAAAATTCAGACCGAGACACAGATTCTCCGCTTGATTTCAAAGTCTCCTATACAGGTTACGTGTGACTTTATGCGTATCTCTTCGCATGAATCTAAAAACACCGCTGCGGACCATCTGGTTACGTTTTATTCAACTTTTGATGACTTCAAAGATAAAAACTATGACGGTTTGATTGTTACTGGCGCTCCTATTGAGGACCTTAAATACGAGGACGTTGATTACTGGGATGAATTCTGTCGCATTGTTGATTGGTCTCAGGAGCATGTCTTTTCTACCATGTACCTGTGTTGGGGCGCACTAGCTGGCCTGTATTACTTGCACGATATTCCCTAAGAAAGATGCTGGGTGCTAAGCTGTTTGGTATTTTTTCCCACAGCGTTTATGCGATGAGTATTGCTTCCTCACCAATGGATTTGACGAGGTACATTACATGCCGCATTCTCGTCATGCTGCGATTGAGACATCAGCTCTGGTGGATCATCCTGAACTTGCGGTGCTTTTCTGAGGGATTTACCAGCGGTCCTGCACTTCTCGCCACAAGAGATTTCCACGAGATTTTTTTGTAACCGGTCATTTTTGAATACGATCGCGACACACTTGCAGAAGAGTATTGGCGCGACTTCCACAAGGGCCTCGCCTATTCGCCTGCCAGAGAACTACTTCCCTGATAACGATCCAGAAAAGCAGCCACTGTTTACCTGGCGCGCACATGCCAACTTGCTGTATCGCAACTGGATTAACTGGGTGTATCAGATGACGCCGTACAACACAGACGAGATACCTGCGGCTATTGCAGATCTTCGTCAACGTGTTTCCGAGGCTGATCCTGACGCAAGGATGACCGGTAGGTTCTAAGCAGGCATTTGCACGGTGACCGATTTGCCAGCGCTTGTAACTGGTTAGACGCCATCAATACCATAAAATAATTGATTGATACACGCGTATGAAGCTACGTGTAGAAACACGTATAGAGAGGATACGTTGATGAAGGTTGTCATTGCTTCAGATATTCACGGCGCTGCCGACTATTGCGAGAAGCTCATGCAGGTCATAGAGGAGGAGCAGCCAAAGTACGTTTTGCTTCTGGGAGATCTGCTCTATCACGGCCCTCGCAACGATCTTCCTGCAGATTATGCACCAAAGCGCGTTATTGAGATGTTGAACAGCATTTCCGATAAGGTCATTGCGGTCCGCGGAAATTGCGAGGCAGAGGTAGACCAGATGGTTCTGGACTTCCCCTGCATGGCTGATTACAACATCTTGTTTGATAAAGATCCAAAGACGGGCAAGCAGTTCACTATCTTCTTTACTCACGGTCACGTCTTTGGCCCTGGCATTCACAACAGCGTTGATAAATGGCCTCAGACGCCAAGTATGGACGCGTTTGTGTACGGCCACACTCACAGAAAAGTGAACATGCAGAGCGCTGACCACCCAGAGGTCACCGTGTTCAACCCAGGTTCTGTAGGCATTCCAAAGGACGGCACTCACAGCTGCGGAATCTACGAGGACGGCGAGTTTAGGCACGTCATCCTGGGCGAGTAAGTCTGTGTTGTTCACACGCAAAAAAATGGCGAGAAGATCAATCGGTCTTCTCGCCTTATTTGTGTCGCTGTGTCAGAGGTTTAGTGCATAGAAATAGTCATGAACTCATAGCCATGCGCATGTCGCGAGATGGAATATTCAAACGCACGACCATCGTCGATATAACCGATTTGCTCAACCTCCAGGAGGGGGTCGCCCGTGCTAATTTCTAGCCTCGAAGCCTCAACCTCAGTAGGCATGACTGCCCTAATAACACGGTGCGCATTAGCAATTCTAAGTCCAATTTCGCTCTCAATATAGTTGTAAATTGAGTGCTCCAGATGAGCCTTTTTAAGATTGGGAACTAGGCTAATGGGCATGTAGGTATACTCGATGACCTGCGCAATCCCTTCAACAAGCCTAACGCGCACAATTCTGTAGACAAAATCTTCGGTAGTAATATCAAGAGCTTTAGCAATGTATTCAGAGGGACGCTCAACTTCAAAGGTATAGACCTTTGATTTAACGCGCTCACCTCGGGCAGCGTGTTCAGCCATGAAGCCTTCCATTTGACCGGAGACTTCTTTACTTGGCTTAATTTGTGTTCCTTCTTCCAACTTTTTGACAAAAGTGCCGGAGCCTTTTCGCCTGAAGATAAGCCCTTGCTGCTCAAGAACTTCTAGTGCCTTATTAATGGTAATTTTGCTCACTTCATATTGCTCGCAGAGCTGAGCAACAGAAGGCAGGCGAGAATAAGCAGGATACGTGCCTATAGCAATATCAGTTTTGAGATCCTGAACAATCAAGTCGTACTTATTCATGAGCACCTCCTCAGGTAGCAAAAATTTTTACTTTGCATTCTATCTGATTTGCATTAGTATACTACTATAGAAAAACCCTAACATATCTGTTTTAGAAAAGTTGACATGTCAGGTTTAGATACGTTTTGAGAAAGGATAGGCATGTCGTATCAGTTGCCTGAGAATTTCTTCTTTGGTGGGGCAATGTCTGGTCCACAGACCGAGGGTAAATGGCAAGACGGCGGAAAGTTGCCAAACCTTTGGGACACCTGGTCTAACCTGGACATCCATGCATTTCCACAACCGCGTTGGTTCCTACGCTGGAAATGACTTTACAGAAAGAATGGAAGACGATCTTCAGCTTCTCAAGTCTCTTGGCATGGATTCCATCCGCACTTCTATTCAGTGGAGCCGTTTGCTGGACATTAACGGCAAGCTTAATCCAGAGGGTGAGAAGTACTATCACCACCTTTTTGCTGTTGCTAAGAAGGTTGGTATTGAGATTTTTTTGTAAACCTCTACCACTTTTGACATGCCTGAATACCTCTTCAACCGCGGTGGCTGGGAGTCCCGTGAGGTTGTTGAGGCATATGCGCATTACGCACGTATTGCTTTTTGAAACGTTTGGAAAAGAGATTCGCTATTGGTTTACCTTTTAACGAGCCAATTGTTGAGCCAGAGGTCCGCTACACACTTGGGTGGCTGGTACCCCTTTGTTAAGAATTATTCGCGTGCTCGTGCTGTTCAGTACAACATTTCACTTGCTCACGCGCTTGGTGTTCGCGAGTATCGTCGTGCAAAAGCAGCAGGTTTTATGCTTGAGGACTCTCGCATTGGCCTCATCAACTGCTTTGCACCACCATATACCAAAGAGAATCCATCTGAGGCAGATCTTGAGGCGCTACGCATGACCGACGGCGTCAACATTCGCTGGTGGCTTGACCTGGTAACTAAGGGAGAGCTTCCACAGGATGTCATTGATACGCTGCAGACCCGTGGTGTTGACCTGCCTATTCGCCCTGAGGACAAACTTATTCTTGCCGACGGCGTTGTGGATTGGCTGGGCTGCAATTATTACCACCCAGAGCGTATTCAAGCTCCTGCAAAAGATACTGACGAGAATGGCATTCCAAACTTTGCCGATCCATATATCTGGCCAGAAGCAGAGATGAACGTATCCCGTGGTTGGGAGATTTACCCACAGGGTCTTTACGACTTTGCCATGAAGGTTCGCGATGAGTATCCAGAGCTTGAGTGGTTTGTTTCGAGAATGGCATGGGTGTAGAGCGAGAAGATCTTAAGAAAGACGAAAACGGCGTAATTCAAGACGATTATCGCGTTGATTTTGTCCGTCGTCATCTTGAGTGGATTGCTCGTGCAATTCAGGACGGCGCAAAATGCCGTGGTTATCACTACTGGGCCATCATCGATAACTGGTCCTGGGCAAATGCCTTTCAAGAACCGTTATGGCTTTGTTGAGGTTGACCTGGAAGATAACTACAACCGTCGTCTTAAGAAATCAGCTGAGTGGCTTAAGCAAGTTGCCACTACACATATAGTTGACTAGAAACTCGTGAAAGGAGTTTGTTCATGGCAAAAGATAATGGCCAGGCATCGTTTCTAGATAAATTTGCAGAAGTTTCTGCAAAAGTAGGTAATCAAGTTCATTTGAGAAGCCTGCGCGATGCATTTGCAACTGTCAGCCCAATTTACATTTTTGGCTGGTATTGCAGTACCGATCAACAACGTTCTGTTCCCACTCATCTTTGCAAACGATCCAGTTACCTTGGCTAATTTCAAGGTTTGGGGCGCAGCAGTTGCTCAGGGCACTCTGAGTTTCTCGGCAGTTATTCTTGCAGGCATTATTGGTTATTGCCTCGCTCGTAACAAGCGTTTTGAAAACGCAATCTCTTGCGTTGTTATTGGTATTGCTGCACTTATCATCATGATGCCTCAGAGCATTGTTGCTACTGCAGGTGCTGTTCTTCATGCAGCAAACGCCGCTGACGCAGCCGCTGCAGCAGTTGCGCTTCCTGTAGCTGATGTTGCTAAGCTTCTGCCAACCGGCTATGCAGTTACGGGCGTTGATGTAACTGGTGCTTTTCTCCACTTCCTTTCACCGGTACTAACGGCCTCTTTGGTGCAATCATCATTGGCCTGCTTTTCACCACCATCTTCATCAAGCTCTCCAGCGTTAAGCAGCTGAAGGTCAGCCTTGGTGAGGGCGTTCCACCAGCGGTTGCAGATTCTTTTAACACCATGATTCCAATGATGTTGACCCTGACCGTCTTTTGGTATTGCTTCTGCTCTTCTTGCAGTTTGTGCTGGTACCGATCTTATGACCATCATTGCAACAAGCATTTCTGCCCCACTGAAGGGCCTCATGAACGCTGGTCCATTTGCAGTCATCATCATCTACACCTTTTGCAAACCTGCTCTTCTGCCTTTGGCATTCACCAGTCCACCATCTCTGGTGTTCTGATTGAGCCAATCCTGACCATGCTTATTGTTGACAATATGGCAACCTTTGCAGCTGGTCAGCCAATTCCTCAGGACCACTACATGAACATGCAGATCATCAACACCTTTGCGCCGATCGGTGGTTCTGGTTGTACTCTGATGCTGCTTCTGACACCTTTTATCTTCTCTAAAGAACAAGGCTTCCAAAGACGTTGCAGCACTTTCTCTTCTCCCAGGCATCTTCAACATCAACGAGCCAGTTATTTACGGTTACCCAATCGTCTTTAACCTTCCTCTGATGATTCCATTTGTTCTTGTTCCAGATTTGTTCATCGGCCTAACCTACCTGCTCACCAACCTTGGTTGGATTAACCCTTGCGTTGCCATGGTTCCTTGGACAACCCCAGTCTTCCTGAGTGGTTGGCTGGCAACCGGTGGCGACATTCGTGCTGTTATCTGGCAGGTCATCGAGGTTCTTCTCGCCATGGCAATTTACCTGCCATTCATGAAGATTTCCGAGCGTGCACAGGCTAAGCAGGCTGAGGCTCTTTGCAGAGAACGCTCAGGATGCAGAGTAGTTTGTAAGCTTATAATCTGAGTATCACTTGAAGCCAGCCATCGTATTTGGTGGCTGGCTCATCAAAAGGAGATCACATGAAAATCTTACTTGCTTGCAACGCCGGAATGTCCACGAGCCTGCTTGTTCAGAAGCTTCAGAAAGAGGCTGCTTCTCGTGGTTTGGATGCAGAGATTATTGCAAATCCTCTTAATAAGGCACTTGAGCTCATTGATGGCGCAGACGTCTTTTTGCTTGGACCTCAGATTGCGTATGCAAAGGCAGACGTTGAGGCTGCAGCAGGATCTACTCCTGTAGCTGTTATTCCTATGGTCGATTACGGCAGGATGAACGCTGCAAAAGATCCTTGACGACGCACTTGAGCTTATTAAATAAGCGATAAAAGATTTTCTGAGCTCCCAGGTGCTCACGAAAAGAGTATGGGGTAAAAATGGCTTTTAGATGACGGCATGACTGCTACGCAAGAAGCAGCCTTTGAGATTATTGCTACCGTTGGAACGGCAAAGTCAATGTATATTGGCGCCATCCAGAAGGCAAAAAAAGCAGGGCGATATTGAAGGCGCGCGTGCAGATATTATTGCTGGTACAGAGATCTTTAATGAGGGCCATGGCACGCATCTGAACATGCTGCAGCAGTCCGCGATTGATAACAGCAACGTTGAGTTCTCGCTCATCTTGCTCCACGCTGAGGACCAGCTTATGCAGGCTGAGTCTTTCCGCATTATTGCTGAGGACTTTCATTGACGTGTACGAGAAGCTCTTAACAAGTAACTGGCGAGAAAAAAACATGTGTGCAGAGACGCTTCTGGTGGTATTGAGTTTGGCGGAACAAAGATTGTTCTTGCCACGGGTACACCAGACGGAAAAAAATTTGCGAGCGTGAGGTCTTTTCCCACGGCAGCGCCAGAGTCTGTTTTGCCAAAGATTGTGGACTGGTTCAAAGCTCGCTCTATTCAGGCTCTAGGTGTTGGCGCATTTGGCCCCACGGGAGTCAATCCTGACCCTGCCTAGCTACGGAAAGATTCTCTCGACCCTAAGCAAGGTTGGCGCAACTTCAATCTGTTGCAGGCGTTGAAGGATGGACTGAACGTCCCCTGTTGGATACGATACCGATGTTAATGCAGCTTGCTTTAGGAGAAGCAGTTTTTGGTGCAGCTCGCGGCCTTGATAACGTTGTCTACCTGACAGTAGGAACCGGAATTGGCGCTGGCGTGTTGCTTGAAGGAAAACTCCAGCACGGCATGCTCCATCCCGAGGCTGGTCATATCCTTGTTGAACGTGAGGCAAACGATCCTTGGCAGCAGACTAAGTGTCCCTATCACCAGAACTGCCTTGAGGGGACTGGCATCAGGTCCTGCTATTCAAGAGCGCTGGGGACTTCCAGCTGTTGAGCTTACTGAGAAAGACGAGGTATGGGAGCTTGAGGCTGCCTACCTTGCAAAAGCCCTCTCCACATATGTAATGTGCTACTCACCTCAGCGCATTATTTTGGGCGGAGGCGTCATGGAGCAGAAGCAACTGTTCCCGCTTATCCATCAGAAACTTGTTGCGTACCTCAACGGCTACATCAACACTCCAGAGATAGAGGACATACAGAATTATGTTGTTCCTGGAGGTTGCGAGGGAAACCAGGGCATTCTAGGTGCTTTGGTGCTTGGACAGCGCGCACTTGGCGCGTAGGAGTTTGGCAAGAAGAACGACTACCGTGTGGAACAGCGTTCGCTTTTAGAACAAAATGGCGAGAAGATCGATCGGTCTTCTCGCCATATTTGTGTCTGTGACGTGCGGTTTTCTAGTCAGCGTTACTTCCTAGAAAGTGTGTCAGTATTCCAGGTGCTGCTCTGAGAGCTGATGGTTACGGTTCTTCCGCCGTTGGTGGAAGAGAGGGTGAAGGGCTCGCTTCTGCCACTGACTTGGCCGTTGAAGTTAAGCTCAAGCTTTGACTCGTCACCGGTCCAGGTACCACGAACTTCTGGCTGACCACCAGTGCGCCAAATGACCGTGCCGTCCTTCTGAATGACAACCTCCATCGGCTTGCCGTCGGTGCCGGTACCGCTATAGGTGCCAACCCATTTGAGCTTTTTTGCGGTCTTCTTCGGACTTCTTATCCTTATCTTTTTGTTCTTGCTCTTTTTTGGTCTTCTCGGCCACGCCAGATTTAAGAGTTTCACCCTTCTTTATCTGGTCGGATACGCGAGAGTGGTATGAATCATAGGTTGAATTGTTGCCTGTATCGTCGCCCCAGATAACCTTCTCGTGCTCAATATCTCCGAGAAGAGCTTGTAGCTCAACAAGCTTATTTGCCACAGACTTTTGATCCATAGTATTTGCGGTATCTGTGTCGTTGAAGCTGTTTGCGGTTAGCCTGCGCTTGTAGTCGGCCTCAAACCAGTCGCGAATGCTTTTCTGTCGATCAGAGATTGAGCTATTCAGAACGTTGATTCCTGTATCGTCACTGCCATTAGGCATACGGAACTGTCCATTCTTCTGATCAGCCTGAATCTGCTCTTGAATTTCGTTGAGTTTTTCGTATTGGTTAAGAAGCTCAACACGACTGCTGTCACTGTGAGGATCAACGCCAACGCTCTCAATCTGCTCCTGATAGGTTGCAATGCGCTGCTGGACGGCGCTGCGCTTGGCTGCGTCGTCTTGGTGGGACTGAATGACCCAAGCAATGGCCAGTACGCCTACAACCAGAACGGCCGCAAGCAGGCCAAATGCCACCTTACGCAGAGAATCAGAGCCATCTTCAGTTTGCTTGCGTTCAACGGAACTAGGTCCGCTTGAAACAACGGTGAACTGCGAAGGATCAAAGTGCGAAATAGCAGTTGAATCAACGTCGTCAGAGGTGAAGACGTCGATGCGATCTGGGTCATTAATGAAGGTTGTGGGCTCCTCGGCAGAAACGTTGGAGTTTGCGATTACGGTAGGGTCTGCGTCAGCATCTGCGTCAGCGTCTGCGTCAGGGTCTGCAACGGCGTCAGAGTCGGTGACAGCGGTAGGCGCCTCATCTGGTGTGATGTAGGAGTCGTCTGCCGATACCTCTAGGAGTGAGGTTTCTGCAGCAGTTGTGTCTTCGTCATCGACTGGATACTCTGCCAGGACAGTTACGTCTGGGTCAGTTGTGTCTGAGCCAGTTGCGACTGGGTCAGTTACGTCTGGGTCAGTTGCGGTATCAACTGGTTCGTCAGCCTCTACTGGTGCGATAACCTCGGTGGCTGCGATGGAGTTGTCGGGTGCGGTTTCTGGTGTGGGTCCTGTGGACTCGACGAGCGCATCGGGCTTCTCGACGTTTGCGGCGTCCGCGACGTCAGAAAGCTTCTGTCCGCAGTTGGAACAGAACTTTGCGTGCTTGTCAATTTCAGCTCCGCAGTTGGGGCAATTCATAGAGTCGCTCCTTAAATCGCCAGTTAGACTCAGTGGCTTTTAATTACACTGGGTTACTATTGTAGCGTTAACAGGAGAAACGCCAAAATGTTTTTAGTTTTGAGGGCGGCTACGCGCGTTTAATGACACGCGATGTAGATCCGCTTTGCGTGTTCAGGCCCGCTGCTTAGAGCAGAGAAACACCTGCTTCAGCGCAGCAATCCTCGGTCTGCTTTGTCCCAGATAGATGCCTGTACCTCTCCGACGTGCGCTTTTTCTAGTAGCAGCATGCAGAGACGGCTCTGGCCGATGCCGCCGCCAATGGTAAAGGGCAGCTCGCCGTCAACGAGCATCTTGTGGAACGGCAGCTCAAGGCGGTCCTCGCATCCAGCGATTGCCAGCTGCGACTTAAGCGCCTCAGCGTCAACGCGAATGCCCATGCTGCTAATCTCAATCGCAGAGTCCAGGGTCTCGTCCCAGAACAGCAGGTCACCGTTGAGCGACCAGTCGTCGTAGTCAGGGGATCTAAAGTCGTGAGGCTGGCCGGAGTTCAGAGTGCCGCCAATGCCCACGATAAACGTGGTTGGATGCTCGCGAACAAACAGATCTTCTCGCTGCTTAGGCGTCTGAGTAGGGTAGAGGTCCTCCAGCTCCTGCGAGGTTACAAAGGTGACTTCGCGGCTGAGCCGCGTGTTGAGCTGGGGATAGTGCCACTTGAGCTCGTCGAGCGTGCCGCAGATTGCCTCGACAATGCGGCAGACAGCGTCTTCCAGCGTGTCGGTGTTGCGCTCGTCCTGCGTGATGATGCGCTCCCAGTCCCACTGGTCCACGTAAATGGAGTGCAGGTTATCAGGATGTTCGTCGCGACGGATAGCGTTCATGTCGCATACCAGGCCACGGCCGACGGCAAAATTGTAGCGCCAAAGTGCATATCGCTTCCATTTTGCAAGTGACTGCACTACCTCGGCGTTCTTGCCAACGTTTGGCAGGTCAAAGGCAACTGGGTGCTCGACACCATTGAGGTTGTCGTTCATACCGGTAAGCGGGTCAACGATAAGCGGAGCGGTGACACGTGACAGCTTAAGCGCCGCACACAGCTTGGTTAGAAATACGTTTTTGACCTGCTCAATGGCCTTCTGCGTATCGTAAAGTGAGAGGCTTGAGCGGTAGCCTTCGGGAATCTTAGTCATGCGGCTCCTTGCAAAAGAACGCTAAAAATTTAATTGCGCTGATTTTGCCTTCTTTCCATATCCCTTTGGCGAGAAACCCGTGTGATTTAACCGTTTTGTCAAAAAGACGGATACAAGACGTGTGCAGTAGAAAAAAATAAATGAAGGCTATTGTGGGACTGTGAACTCAAATATTGCATCTCAAAAATTTTTAGAAAGTTTGTATACCTCATTCAAAGAGGGGAATATAAGTATTAAATAGTAATCATTCCTATTTAGTGGGAACCAGATAGAAAGGTTTTAACTATGCTAAACGATAAGCTCAATGTTCTTCTCGCTAACTACGCAGTTGAGGCGCACAAGATTCACAACTTCCACTGGTATGTCAGCGGCCCTTCTTTCTACAATGTGCACACCGACCTCGACGAGGTTTACGGTTCAATGTATGACCAGCTTGACGAGGTTGCCGAGCTCATCCTGATGAATGACGGCTCTCCACTTGGCTCTATGGATTCCTTCCTCAAGAACGCAACTCTTTCCGAGGCTGCAGAGGGCTTCAAGAATCCTCAGGAGATTTTCGAGTCCATTCTTGCTGACTACGAGGCAATTCGCGCTTTCGCAACAGAGATCAAGAAGGATGCAGATGCTGAGGACAACTTCCTTGTTTCCGCAGCTATGGATGAGCACATCGCTCTTCTCTCCAAGACTATTTGGATGATTAAGCAGTCCAACAAGTAAGTTTGGCCCTTGGTCAGTTAACCTCTGGGTGGTCGATGAGCGCGGCCCTTGGAAATAGCCAGCTTCTTGGCAAACGACCAGCTTATTGACAAACGACCAGATAAACGTTGTGTTTCTTTCTTTCCCTTATGAACTAAAAATGCCGTCGGGTTTCCGGCGGCATTTTTTGTGGGTGCATCTGATCCAAAACCGATGCAATTATGTGCGTAGGGCTGGCTTTTTGTAGATTTTTGAGCTCGATTAATCCAAAAGCGCACTAATTATGTGTCGAGAAGAACGATTTTGATCCAAAACCCACCTAATTATGTGCCTTTCGGCACATAATTACCTCACTTTTGGATTGACTGGACACATAATTACCTGGGTTTTGGATCAATCGACATTGGAAAATCTACGACGGGATTTGATGTTGAAGTAGCTATGGCTTAGTGTCCACTTTGTTGGACACATGAAATCTTATGAGTATCTAGATTTGTTGCAACAGAGAAAGGAGTTGTAATGGGTCTTGATGCATTTGTTCGTTGCAGGTGTTTTGAAGAGGGAAAACTTAAACCCGGTCCAATACCTTTTGAAGACCTTTACATTGATGATGAAGACTACATCAGCTCAAAGTTTTTAGATCAAAAGCGTAAAGAGCTTAGCTCTGAACAGTTTAGGGAACGTTATGGAGACCTAGAGAGTGATTTTCTCGATTGGATGGATAGTGCCTGTGAGCATGAGTATGGAGAAATTTGTTCTGAAAGAGTTGGTAATTTTTGTGGCTTGTTAAGCATTGATGCCGTTTTAAGTTCAGATGAGGGTGAGTCAAAGTATCCGTTATTAAATAACATGCTTCCTGATGGCAATGGTGGTCTCTATCCTGTTGAAAAAGCACAGCCTACCCTTGATGAACTTGATAGATTTATAGAAGAGCATGCAAAGATTCAGGGATATCAGCTCATTGATGAGGAAACGCATAAAGTCCTTTTTTCTTGTGCGGTAGATGACGGTTTTTGTATGTATAGCGATGACAGCATTGATTATGGATTCACAGAAGACACTTTGTATTTCCATCAGCTTAAGCCTTCACGTATATTTTTACGCTGACCATTTTTGCCAGATTCCAGCTGATGATTACGAACAAACGAAGAAAGTAGTTGTTTTTTGTGATGATCAAGATGACTGTGCATCAAACTTTAGAATGACTTTACCGGGTCCAATTGATAGTGAATTAGATAATTCTGTCTTAAGAAGATTTTCTGTTAAAAAGGCAACTTTAGATTTCAAAGAAACCGGTCATTTTTGGCGGCTAAATAAAATTAGGAACCTCCTTGTAGCATCTATAGAAACAAAACACCCTATTTGTTGGTGCTAAAAACATGCTCTTTTATAAAACGTATGAGTTGCTCTATCGAACTGTAGCCTTTTATTAACTACCTAGAAAAAGAGGGCCGCCACCGGGCAGCCCTCTTCTCGTTTGCACTGGCGAGAAAAACGCTGCACTTGAATGACCTTCTCGCCAGATAACGATCTTTTCGCCAGATGTTGATCTTAGTAGGTAGGGTTCTCTACCTCAACCTTGTCGACCTCCTGGAAAGGAGCAAGGGTTGAGACCATGACGATGGGCTCGTCGTAAGGGTTGTTGACGTAGTGGACCTCGCCGGGCTCAATGTGGATGAAGTCGCCAGCCGAGAGGGTGTGGACCTCGCCGTCAACCACAATGTCAATCTTGCCTTGAAGAATGTGGAAGTTCTCCTCCATGATGTTGTGGTAATGAGCTTGGAAATCCTGGCCAGGCTGGAACTGGACCATGGCATAGTTCATGCGAGGGCCTTTCATCAGGTACTTAGGACCGTGATCTCCGCACCTGTACTCAAATCGTTCTCGTTGACAATAAACATCTTGCTTTCCTTTCAGGCGCAACTTTTGATGCGACCAAACGTTTTTCTTGTGCGCTATGCGTATCCGTGGCGCAGCGGAGCCCGGCGTTTACAGACCAGGTGCTCTCCACATGCTCTTGACCTTGTTCTCTTCTGCAAGCTCAAGTTGACTCTTGTAAACATCCTTCCACTGGACATAGAGCTGATCGTAAACAGCCTTGTTGTCTGGGTTGGGGGAGAATGTCTTATCCCATTTAACAACGCGCTTTGCGCCCTCAGCGATACTTGGGTAGATGCCTACACCGTAGCCTGCAAGGACAGCGGCGCCCAGAGCAGTTGCCTCTTTGACCTCTGGGATGCGGACGTTCTTGCCAGTAACGTCGGCAACAATCTGTGCCCACAGAGAACACTTGGGGAAGCACCACCTGCAAAGATGAGCTCGCTTGGCTCATTGCCCGTAGCTTCTTTGACCAGGTCAATATGGCCGCGGACGAGAAGGGCGGTGTTCTCCAAAATTGCGCGATAGAAGGTGTACTTATTGAAACGCTCTGGATCAAGCTCAAAGTTGGTGAACGTTGGGCTTGCGTGGATCCAGTGGATGTAGTTCATAACGTCACTGAAGCAGCAAAGCATACCGTGGCTACCAGCAGGAATCTCTGCAGCGTGCTCGTTCATAACGTCGTATACGTCAATGCCGCGCTCTTTTGCCTCGGTCTTTTCTGCCTGGCAGAAGCCGTCACGATACCAGCGCATGACCAGACCAGGCTTGAATGCCAGAGCCTCGTACTGCCAAATCTGTGGAATAGCGTGGCAGTTTACACGGACGCGATACTCTGGGTCAGGAGTGCTCTTATCGGTGTTGAACTCGTACTGCCAGAAGCTGCCACCAAAAACGCCGGCCTGACCAGGCTCGCAAGCGCCAACGCCAATCATGCCCAGCTGGCAATCACCGCCGCCGACAACAACAGGTGTACCTTCGGCAAGGCCCGTCTCTGCTGCGGCGTCTGAAGTTACAGTGCCAAGGACTTCTCCACACTCGATGACCTGGCCAAAGAGATCATCACGAAGACCGCACTCCTTTGCAATCTCCGGATCCCAGGCGCGCTCCTCCAGGCTCATGATGCCGGTGGTACTGCCGTTTGATGGCTCAACCGCAAGAACACCAGTGAGCTTGTAAGCAAGCCAGTCATTGAACATTCCAATCTTGGCTGCCTTGTTGTAGATCTCTGGCATCTTGTTCTTAACCCAAAGAAGACGAGGTAGAGCGCCTAGTGCATAGGTTTGACCACTCTTCTGGTAAATCTTCTTCTCAAGCTCTGGATCCATATCAATGAGCTGTTTAACCTCATCGACACTTCGGGCGTCAACGTTAGCGCATGCCCAAATCTCGTTGCCGTCTTGGTCATACAGAAGGATGCCCTCGCGCATGCAGGTGGTGGAAATACCTGCAATTTCTTTAGGATCAATGGAGGTCTTTGCCAAAACCTCTTTGATGCAGTCCAGAGCAAGCTGCCAGTTAGTAACCCAATCAAAGTCCATGCTGCCAGGCCAACGAGGGTCCTCATGGTGCTCCCACTCGCGCTGAGCAACCCCAACCTGCTCACCGTCAACACTAAAGAGAACGGCGCGAATACTTCCTGTTCCCGCGTCTAGTGCAAGAAGATACTTTCTCATCAGATCCTCCTTGTTTACGAAAGAAGCAGCTCAGCAGCGGTGTCTGAATCCGTGATGAGCACGTTTAGATAGCCGCCGTTAAGTACTGCTTTAATTGCCGTAACTTTATCTTTACCACCAGCAACGCCAACAACGTTCTTAAGCTGGCGAAGCTTGTCCAGATCGGTGCTAATGACGCGATCTTCAATTTCTGTCTTAATAAGGGTGCCGTCTTTATCCATAAAGTGATTGAGGACGTCACCGACGGCCCCCTGCATCTTAAGCACGGTCAGCTCGCCCTCGTTAAGGATGCCGTTGCGCAAAACGGTGGCGCCCTCAACTGCGGCGCCGATGCCGACCACACTCATATCCGCGTATTCCGTCATGGTTGACACGTCTTGCAGGCTTTTCTCGTCAAGAAGTGCATCGCGCACTTGGCGAGAAGACACAACAAGTGGAGACGGTGTCAGGAACAGGTGCATGGAGTAGGCGGTGGTGCCAACGGATGGCAGGTAGTAGCTTACGCCGCCCGTAAGGCTTACAACGTTAAGTGATTCCTCGCGGTTCTTGGCAAGAAATCCCAGCATACGGCTGACGGTATCGCCGTAGCCAATGTTGAGGTAGCCGTCCTCGCGCAGGTGATCGGAGACGTAGTGAGCTGCGCCCTGAGCAATAGATTGATTAATGGCAGAGCTGTCCAGAGGCGTTGGCACCACAAAAGCGTCTTTGAGGCCAAAGCGGTCAATAAGGAGCTGTTCTGCGGAAACGCGCTGGCTATCGTTCTTTCTGAAGCTGAACTGAACAATGCCCTGCGCGCGAGCCTCTTCAAGCAGACGGATAACTTTTGCACGAGAAACGCCCATGACCTCAGCAATCTGAGCCTGGGTGTTATCTTCCATGTAGTAATACCACGCAGCCTTGGTGGCTAGTGCATATGTCTGCTCGTCCATCCGTCCTCCCGTTGATACTTTTGTTTAATGATAAAACATTTGTATCTAACATACTAGACTTCATTATAGTAATTATTCTCCCTATTAACAGGAAGATATACTACAAATACCATAATTGCGTATAGGGGTATTGCGGACTATTGTTCATTTGACAATCAAAAATACCATTCACGGCAGTAATAATACCGTTTGCCGTGACGGTGCTTTGAAGAACGTCTATTTATAGATATCTTCAAAGTGTGAGATTTTGTACGGCCGTTTGTTATTTTTGGTAGGAGGTACTATGGGTGAAACTTTTGACATCGATATCGATGCCACTGACCCAAAGTCGCCTGAAGGAAAAGACGTGTGTGAGCAGTGCGACACGCTTCTTTCTGTTCGTGGAATCAGAAAGTCATTTGGTTCCAACGAGGTATTAAAAGGCATTAATTTAGATTTGGCGCCAGGAGAGGTCATCTCTCTTATTGGTGGCAATGGCTCCGGTAAATCTACCCTTATGAAGATCATCATGGGTATCTACTCTGCCGATGAGGGAGAAATTTCTATCGATCGTCAGAAGGTTGATATCTCCAACCCTAAGGCCGCACTTGCGCACAGTATTTATATGGTTCCTCAGGAGCCAATGCTGTTCCCTAACATGACCGTTAGAGAGAACATCACCATTGGCTTTGAGGCTCCAAAAGCTGAGCTCAACAAGATGCTTGAAGACACTATGAAAGAGATTGGTTGGGAGCTTGATCTGGACCGCAAGGCAATGACACTTTCCATTGCTGAGCAGGGTATGGTTGAGATTCTCCGCGGTCTTATGCGCCACTCCGAGATTCTTATTTTAGACGAGCCAACTTCTGCACTTACCTTTGACGAGGTACAGAGCCTCTTCAAGGTAGTCCAGGAGCTCAAGCTGAAGAATATTGGCATTATCTACATCACACACCGCCTGGCAGAGGTCTTTGAGATTTCTACCAGCATTGGTATTCTGCGCGACGGCGTTATGGCTATGCGCGGCAAAGTAGAGGACTTTACGCGAGAAGATCTTGTGCGTGGACTTCTTCCACCAGACGCAGCAGAGATTAAGAAAGAGATCGCCGAGAGCGCAAATATTGATTACGACGCAGAGCCTATCTTGAGCTTGCTGAGTTCACTGGCTATGGTTTTGCTGACGTAAACCTCAATATTTATCCAGGCGAGATTGTTGGTCTTGCAGGTATCGTTGGTGCTGGTAGATCAGAGATGGCTACCACTATTTACGGTATGGATAAGGTTTTGGGCGGCAAGGTATTTGTCGATGGTAAAGACATTACCGGCAAGTCCACCAAGGACGTCATTGCTGCAGGTCTGAGCTATGTCCCAGAGGACCGCTTTAACGACGGTCTGTTTAGAATTCGTGACGTTGCCGAGAACACCACAAGCGCTCTTCTCGCCAACTCTTCCCTGGGTAAGCTGTTGCTTAACCGTAAAGAAGAGGACAGGGTTTCTCAGAACTACGTTGATAACTTCCGTACCAAGGTTACTGGCCTTGATCAGGAGGTAGGCGGCCTCTCTGGTGGTAACCAGCAGAAGATTGTTATTGGCCGCGCATTCTCGGTTGCTCCAAAGGTTGTTATTTTGGACGAGCCAACTCGTGGTATTGACGCTGCTGCTCGTGGCGATGTGTACGCCGTTTTGCAGGAGCTTCGTAAGCAAGGCGTTTCTATTCTTCTGATTTCTTCTGATATGGAAGAGATTATTGAGCTTGCTGATCGCGCGTTCACCATGTACCAGGGACGCATTAATCACGAGTTCAAAAAAGAAGAAATTACGCAGGACAACCTCATGTCCGCTGCATTTGGATTGTAGGAGGTGACGTATGGATCTTGTAAAGCGCCTTCTCAAGGCTAGGGGACTGAGCAGCCTCGCATTCCTGATTGCTCTCTTTATTATTGTTGGTGCAATGAATCCTGCATTCTTGACGCCAGCAACAATTGCTGCCTGCTTTAACACGTCCGTTGTCTACACATTGGTCGCTGTTGGTGTGGCCTTCACCCTGTTCATTGGTGAGATTGACGTTTCTGTTGGTTCCAACCTGGGTCTTGTTGCTGTGGTAGTTGGTAGCATGCTCAGAGATGGAACTCCACTTCCTGTTGCTTGCCTGGTAGGTATTCTCATTGGTGTGGCAATTGGTCTGGTTAACGCATGGGGCGTTGCCGTTATGAAGGCTCCGTCGCTCATCTTTACCCTGGGTACCAACGGCGTTCTGCGTGGTATTGTTTACGTGTACACCAACGGTCAGTGGGTTGAGAACCTTCCTAAGGAGTTCAAGGACTTCTCGGCAGTAACTGGTATTGGCGACTTCACGGTGTACTATTGCGCAGTTATTGCACTGGTTATTCTGATCCACTTTGCACTGACCCAGACTCGTCGTGGTCGTTGGTTTGCAGCAGTTGGCGATAACGCTAGCGGCGCAACTCTGGTTGGTATTCCAGCTCTTCAGACCAAGATTTTGGCATACGTCATCTGCGGCGTTATGGCAGCTATCGGCGGCATCATCTTCTGCAGCCGTATTGGTTTTGTTACCCCAATGAGTGGTAACGGCTACGAGATGAAGGCTATTGCAGCCTGCGTTCTTGGTGGCGTCAGCCTGCTTGGTGGCGTTGGCTCCGTCCTTGGTGCAGCTGTCGGTTCCGTCATCATGGCATCCATCAGCTACCTGTTGGTCTTCATGGGCTTCTCGTCAAATTACGACAACGCAATTACCGGCGTCATTCTGATTGTCATTGTTGTTGTGGACGCTCTGCTTCAGCATCGTTCCATTGTTCAGAACAGGCACGCTCGTCTGAACGCTCGTGTTTCTCCAAAGTCAAGCTCTGAGGTTCTTGCAGAGCAGATTGCAGACTTTGGCGAGGCAGCAATGAGCCCTTTGGGTAAGAAGGGCGGTGTTCGCTAATGATTAAGACACTTAAGGGATTTTTGTCCAAGGGCCAGACAAGCTGGAACACGATCCTTATTGGCCTGCTTTGTACTTGAGTTTGTCATTTTTGGTGCTGCAAACGGCAAGTTTTTTTGCGTCCAGCACTGCTGTTTACCAGCATTAACGACAACCCTGCCCTGTATTTACGATCTCGCTTTTTGTAACGCTTGTTATGGTTACCGGCGGCATCGACATCCAGGTTGCATCTCTGGTTGGTCTAACGTCCATCACCATTGGCGTTGGCTGGCAAGACTTTGGCCTTCCCATCTGGGGCGCTGTAGGCGTTGCCTTTTGTTTTGGTCGTTGCTTGCGGCGCGCTTTCGGGCTTCTTGATTGCGTACTGCCGAGTGCAAGCAATGGTTGTTACCCTGGGCGGCAGCTTCCTGTACTCCGGTCTGGCCCTGCTTTCATCTCCACGCTCTCCAAGACCGAGAGCTACCAGGGAATTGGCGGTTTTCCCTGAGGACTTCAAGTTTGTATCTAACTTCCAGCTCTTTTGGCGTCATCCCATTCCAGTTGCTTATCTACATCCTGATGCTGGTCATCGCGTTTATTCTGCTGCACAAGACCAAGTATGGTCGTCGCATTACCCTGGTTGGTGTTAACCAGAGCGCAGCTGAGTTCTCTGGCATTAACAGCCGAGCAGTCATCATGTCCACCTACATGCTCACCGCAGTTTCCGCTGTTATTGCAGGTGTTGTTCTGACCGCTTACCTGGGTACCGCTAAGTCCGATCTTGGTGCCGACCTCACCATGGACATCATCACCGCAGTTGTTTTGGGCGGCACGCTCTCCACTGGTGGTAAGGGTTCCATTGTGGGCACCGCACTTGCTTCGTTTGTTATTGCATTCCTGCGCTTCGGCTTGCCACTGTGCTTCAAGGTAAGCCCACAGTATCTGGATATTCCTGTTGGTGTCCTGCTGGTTGTTGTCATCGTTGCTCGATCGGCAGCAAGCGGAACAAATATTGGTACGTTTTTGAAATCGCTGCTTTCTAGCAGCAGTAAAGCCAAGGCATAAGCTTTGGGGAAATTGTGCCTTAGGCACAGACAAGGGAGGTTACCTATGCAAGAGATTACTCGTCGTGGTTTTATTGGTGCCGCTGGTATCACCGCAGTTAGCGCTGGCCTCGCTCTGGCAGGCTGCAATAATGGTGGTGGCGAGAAGAAAGAAGAGACCAAGAAGTCCGAGGGCGGCGGAGACGTCAAGGGCAAGACCGTAGCATTTATTCCTAAGGTCACCGGAAACGCATTCTTCGAGTCCGCAAACAAGGGCGCACAGGACAAGTCCAAGGAGTGGGGCTTCACCGTCGACTACATCGGCGACGCAACCGCTTCCGTTTCCGCTCAGGTTTCCGTCATCAACCAGGCAGTTGCTAACGGCGTAGATGCAATCAGCATCTCCACCGTTGACGCAAAGGGCGTTTCCGACGCACTGAAGAAGGCAACCGCTGCTGGTATCGTAGTTACCACTTGGGACTCCGACGCTAACCCAGAGGATCGTACCCTCATGGTTTCTCAGGGCACCCCAGAGATCCTTGGCCAGATGCTTGTTGACATGGGCGTTGCTGGCCTCAAGGAGCGCGGCAAGGACCCAGAGAAGGACGAGATTACCTACGTCTGGCACTACTCCCAGGCAACCGTTACCGACCAGAACTCCTGGCAGGTAGCTGCACAGAAGATCATCAAGGAGAAGTATCCTAAGTGGAAGAACGTCCACGAGAACTACTACTCCAACCAGGACGCAGAGCAGGCAATTACCATTGGTGAGGCAATCCTTGATGCTTACCCAGATATTGACCTGATCATCTGCAACGACTCCACCGCTCTTCCTGGCCAGCTTCAGGCTGCAGAGAACAAGGGCTACGACGAGAAGAAGATCACCATCACCGGTTTTGCTTCTCCACAGTCCATCAAGTCCTACTGCGAGCACGGCACCATTTACAACTGGGGCCTCTGGGACTGCGCAGTTCAGGGCGCTATGGGCTGCTACGTTGCAGCATTCCTCGCAGCTGGTAACGAGGTCAAGGTTGGCGACACCATCTCCATTCCAAGCATTGGCGATGTCAAGGTTGAGCCAAACGACTCCATCGCTGAGGGTGCAAAGACTCGAGAAGAACAACGGCGTTGTCCTGCTTCCTGAGCGCCTTGTCTTCACCAAGGAGAACATGAACAACTACCCTTCTAATTAGAGACGTAAATCACAGCTGGCGAGAAGACCGATCTTCTCGCCAGCTTATGAGGTAATTCAGCCGCAGAGGAGGGTGGTCCTCCCGGGGCGGGTCGCCCAAAGAGACGCGCTCTCTTACGAAGTGCGTTCTCTTACGAGGCAGCTTCGCCCAAGAAGGCGCCTCTCTGCGCGCTTTAAGGTTTTATTGAAAGGATTTTCATGGCAGATCTGGACGGATTGAAAGTAGCTAAGGATTATCACGTAGACACCCTTTTGCTAACAATCAGGGATTTTTATGTAAAGGGTGCAAACAACCTCGACTGGGGTATGCAGAAGCACCTTCCAACATTTTTGATCCAAAGAGCGGCAACACTGTAATGTTCGCATTTGACCACGGTTACTTCATGGGTTCAACCGCTGGTCTCGAGCGTCTTGACCTGCTGCTTCCACAGCTTGCTCCTTACGTTGACTGCTTCATGGGCACCCGTGGCGCAATCAGGACTTGCGTATCTCCAGAGGTTTCTAGGGCGGCATCGCTCTTCGCGTTTCTTCTGGTTCTTCTATGCTTCAGTCCGACCTCTCTCACGAGGTTGTTGCTGTTGACATCGAGGATGCTATCCGCATGAACGCAGACTGCATGGCTGTTCAGACCTTCATCGGCGCTGATGGCCAGCTTTCCAGCATCGACAACCTCAGCCAGGTTATTAACGCTGGCTTCCGCCACAGCATTCCTACCCTGGCGTTTGCGCTGTTGGTAAGCGACATGGAGCGCACTGGTCGCTTCTTCAAGCTTGCAACCCGCATCATCGCTGAGATGGGCTGCCAGATTGTTAAGACTTACGACTGCGAGGACTTCGAGGAAGTCGTTGCAGCATGCCCAGTTCCAATTGTTGTCGCTGGTGGTAAGAAGCTTGCTGAGCGCGACGCTCTGCACCTTGCATACGACGTTATCCGCAAGGGTGCACGCGGCGTTGACATGGGCCGCAACATCTTCCAGAGCACCCATCCTCTGCAGATGGCTGAGGCTGTCCGCATGATCGTTCACGAGGGCGCAACCGACGCTCAGGCATGGGAGTTCTTCGAGGACGCAACCCACTAAGAGCGCGCCAGGTACGGTAGCGCGGCGAGCGCGAGCCCGCGCGGCCTCCGGTCACGAATGCGCGCCGGCGCGAAAGTGCTGCTCACACGTGGCTTTTCTCATGTGACGAGAAACATACTGACTTTTGAGCTGGTAATCCGCAAGGATTACCAGCTTTTTTTGTGGCGTGTTAACGTTGGCTTTTAGGCCTGGCGCACAAAATAGCACAGCTTTGGTAGGTTCTGTCGAAGAATCGACATGTTCTTAATCAAGATAGCTAGGCAGCTAGGCGGTCGCACTACCTGATATGCATCTCTATGAATAAACTTCATCTAATATACTTAAAAATGAATAGACTTATATAAGAAATTTAACTATCGATAAATTCTGTATCTACGGAACACACCTAAGTCGGATATTCTGCTCAAATGTGGGCATTTTACACATCTAATGACGATAATCTGCATGCTTTAGCTATTTTCAGCGTCATGTATACGTCTTTTTAACAGATTATCCGACTTAGGTGTGTTTCCCAAATCCGAAATTTGCCTCGCGAGCCGATGGCGAGAAGATCGGATTTTCTTGCATGCCGTATACCTGCGGTTTTATGTGATTGCATATTTTATAAGTTCGGATATGTATATAAAAAGTTTCATGGCATCTTTTGGGCCGCACTTGAGCCACATTCAAGATGTATTTAAGGGCCATTGCCATTGCCATTGCCATTGGCATTGCCATGATATTCGTAGAAATTCAAAAGATATTTGAGCAGATATTTGAGCAGCTATTTGTAACCCTTTCCGGAAAATTTAAATCAGCTTAACAGGGATTTAACAACCCTTCTGTTGTACTAGAGCCAGGAGAAGGGAGTATCTATGAAATCAAAGCAAGCTTGTGGTTGGAGCTGCCGCCTACGTGTCCTACCTATTCTATTTTTGCTATTAGGATGTGCATTTGTAGTCTATGGCGCTTCTCGCGGAGAGGTTGATACCGTATTGGGAAAAGCGGTACGAATCTGCCTTGAGTGTGTAGGTATTGGCTAGGTGACCTGCAGTGAAAGTGCTTTCAAAGGAGTTAAAATTTCTTGGGAAAGAAAGTGCAAGAATTTATCACCCAAAAGAGGTTTCGTACAGGCATGCGCAACCTTTTCTAACCAACCCTCACCTAACAAATTTTGCTAAGGGAACTATCTATACTGGTCCTGCAAAGTCAGTTTGTGTCCCTGGACTTAACTGCTATTCCTGCCCAGGGGCTACGGGCGCTTGCCCTATTGGAGCATTTCAGGCGGTAGTTGGATCATCTAAATTCAGCTTCTCGTATTACATTACGGGTATTTTGATTCTCATTGAACTTTGCTAGGCAGGTTTGTCTGCGGATTTCTTTTGTCCATTTGGCTGGGTACAAGATCTTCTCCACAAGATTCCATTCCCAAAAAAATTTAGCACTAAAAAAAGCTCAAAGCCTTGCGCTATTTGAAGTACGTCATATTAATTGTGCTTGTCTGGGCTCTACCAGCTTTGATTCAAAATGCTGTAGGAATGGGAGAGCCTTATTTCTGTAAGTATGTTTGTCCACAGGGAATTCTCGAGGGAGCAATTCCGCTTTCTTTAGCAGATGTCAGCATTAAGGCAGCTCTGGGCACACTTTTTTGCGATGAAGTTCAGCATTCTGGCAACTATCGTGCTGTTGAGCATTATGTTTTTATCGTCCTTTTGCAAATGGATTTGCCCGCTCGGGGCTTTTTTTATTCTCTGTTCAATCGCATCTCAATTTTGCAGTATCGAGTTGACGAGAAGACCTGTGTAAGCTGCGGAAAGTGCGCGCGTACATGCAAGATGGACGTAGATATTACGAAGAATAACGCAGCTCTTGAGTGCATTCGCTGCGGAGAGTGCATAAAGGTCTGTCCTGTTCATGCGATTGATGCAAAGCTCCTGTTAATCAACAAGAAAATTGAGCAGTCGGAAAAGGTTGCTACAGCAAAGCACTTGGCTCGATCTACAGGCGACAAGCTCAATAAAGTAAGTGTCATAAAACGTGTATAGCTACGTTTCGTACGTAGAAAAAGGCAGAAAGGACTATGAAATGAAAAAAATTTGTAACAAAATCCCTGACGTATGTCGCTGGACTGCTTTATGGCAGTTGCGCTTGTTGGGTGCAGCGTTGGCGGTACTGGCAACACAGGCACAACAACCGCTCCAACTGCCGAGCAGCAGAATTCTGCTGCAGTTCCACCTGAGGCAGCATCAAAACTGCACCTCAAAGACGGCGATACCTTTCCCAGATTTTTAAGGCAACAGATATCACTACAGGCGCTACCTATGACAACACCGTATTTGGACAGAATAAGGTTACTGTTCTGACCTTCTGGTTCAATGGCTGTACTGGCTGCATTCAGGAGATGCCAATGCTTCAAGAACTTGCTGATACCTATAAGGACAAAGGCGTCAATGTCTTGGGTGTTAACGCCGAAGCCGCATACACAGACGACGCTAAGAAGGAAGCCGTGAATATTCTCCAGAAGCAGGGCGTTACCTACGGAAACGTCGCTCTGATCCTCACAGCGATGGCGGTCACGTTATCGAAGGCCTAACAGCGTTCCCAACTACTATGGTTATTGACCAAAACGGTAGACTCGTAGGCGATCCAATTACCGGTGGCTCCAGCAAGCTTCAAGGCAGCGAGCTTCAAAAGCGCGTTGACCAGGCTCTTGCTCAGTCAAAGTAGGTTATAGAAACTTACATACCGCTCGATGGCACACGGCGAGAAGAACTCTCGCCGTAGGGTTTAATCGGTTAGCATTTGAAGTGTTGTAGCGAAGTACGCCTGGGCTGAGTCATTTGAGCTTGGTCCAGGCGCACTCTAATACGTGCAAATAGCATCAAGCTGCATTTGAAAGGGAAGAATTGAAAAATCCTTGTAGTGGAAGATGAAAAAGAGCTGCTTGCTTCTATTGGAGAGGGGCTTGAGTTGACGGTTATTACGTTGACCTTGTCGACAACGGCACTCAGGCTCTTGAAATGGCTCAGCTTGAACAATATGACCTTATCTTGCTTGACCTCAACCTTCCTGGTATCGATGGGCTTGATTTGTTGCGTACGCTACGAGCGGAGCACTCAGAGACTAAGGTGCTGATTCTTTTCTGCACGTTCATCGGTGTCTCGATCGCATTGTTGGATTAGATGCGGGTGCTGATGATTACCTTATAAAACCCTTTTGCGTTTGGTGAGCTAGAGGCCCGTATTAGGACACTCTTGCGCCGCGAATATACGCATGGAGAAGCGTCCTTGACGTTGGGAGAACTTCGGTTTGACACTACGGCTCGACAAGTTTTTTTGTTGGAGACGCTCAGGTTAATTTCACCAAGAAAGAGCTCGCAATTTTAGAGTATCTGATGCGACATGCTGGAGCGGTTGTGAGCAGTGAAGAGCTAATGACTCATGCATGGGACAGCAACGTGGACTTATTCAGCAATTCTGTGCGTGTTCACATCTTTTTTTCGGTACGAAAAAAAGTTACGAGAAGCTCTTGGATATGACCCGATTTCCAACAAAGTAGGAGAGGGTTATTGCTTTAAGAGGGACAGCGATGACTAAGATACGTGAAATAATCCCAAAGCCAATGCGCTCGATACGTGCTCAACTCACTCTTCTTATGGTGGGCTTATTGTGTGCTGTTGCGTTGTTTTGACCTGGCTTGTGTATCGCTCGACTTCTGAGCTGCTGGAACTAGCTGCAGCCAACGCCATCAATCAGGGAGCTCTTTTCTATCGTTTTTGGATGTAGATGCTATCGAACGCTCTATTTTGTTTGACGCGCTGGGTATCTTGCTTGTTGTGATTGTTGCAGGAAGCTGTGTAGCTTATTTTTTTAATAGGCCACTATACCAAGCCAGTTCAACAACTCTCTGCTCACATGAAAGAAATTAGCCCAAATACATTGTCTGATTCCATTGAAATTGAGGGAGGTGGAGAAGAGATTCAAGAGCTGGTTAAAGTCATTTAATCAGATGACTGAGCAACTAGATGAAGCATTTGCAATGCAGAGGCGTTTCTCGGCTAGCGCAGCTCACGAGCTTAGAACGCCAATTGCAGTGCTGCGGACCAAGCTTGACGTTTTCAAGAAAAAGAAACGCGAGCAGCATGAATATGACGAGCTTGTAACTACGATGGAGACGTACATTGACCGCCTCTCTTCCATCATCACTGATCTTTTTGGAATTTGCGGAGACATCTGAGCTAGGAGAGGTTGAGGATGTTTCTCTTGATTCAGTAGTTAAAACGGTCGTGGATGATCTAAAGCTAGTTGCCCAAAATAATAGGATTAACATGCAGATTGACATACAGCCCAAGGCTCAATCTGAGGCACAGACCTTTATCGTTAAAGGAAATACCAATCTGCTATATCGAGCTCTTTACAACCTGGTTGAAAAATGCCATTCGTTATAACTATGAAGAAGGTTCAGTTGACATTACTCTAGAAACCAGGGGTCAAGAAGGCGTGATTATAATTGCCGATACAGGAGTAGGCATAGCACCTGAGCAAAGAGAGCTTGTATTTGAGCCGTTCTACAGGGTAAATAAGTCACGATCCAGAGAGTTTGGCGGCGCAGGCATTGGTCTTTCACTGGTCAAGACCATCTTGAAGCGGCATGGAGCTTCCATAACAGTCTCTGAAAACAACCCTCAGGGTTCTGTATTTACAATCAGAATTCCACTGGTAGACGCTGTAGATTCCGATTAGCACTTCACTAGCGCCGTCGTTTGGAGATAAGACGAAATACCAGCTTATGGCGAGAAGCACAACGGCTAGAATAGTTCTTAGCACATAGATGCTCTAGTGATAAAGAGGGAGCCAAGCATGGAGTTTATTCTAGATACAGCTGATCTTGAGGCAGTTAAGCAGCTTGATGAGCTTTTGACTATTGATGGAGTTACCACCAATCCTGCAATCATCACAAGAAGTGGCAAGCAGCCCGAACAAGTAATCAAGGAGTTCGTAGAGTACCTGTTGCCCGAGCAAAAGTTCTTTGTGCAGGTTGTTTCGACTGACTATCAGAAGATGCTGGAAGAGGCTCGTTATATTTGTGGCCTCCGTCCCGAGAATACCTACGCGAAGATTCCTGTTACCCGTAATGGATACAAGGCGATTAAGCAGCTCAAATCCGAGGGTCTTGGTGTTCTTGCAACCGCTATTTATTCCGCTGACGAGGCATTTCTTGCAGCTATGAACGGTGCAGATTACCTGGCTCCCTATGTCAACCGTATGTGCAACTACGGCGACGGTATCGGTCAGGTTTTTGACCTTATGCAGATGCTTGAGACTCATGGACTGAATTCTAAGATTCTTGCTGCATCGTTTAAGAATACTGAGCAGGTCCATGCGCTTATCTCTGCTGGCATCGACGCGGTTACCCTTCCACCTGATATTGTCTATACAATGATGGATCATCCTGGAACAAAGATTGCCGTTGATGAGTTCTCTGTTGCATGGCGTGAGGCTTACGGTAGGGATACACTGCTGGGATAAAGAATAGTAATAGGAATGATTCTAATTACGATTTTTTCATGACACTTACCGAAAATGCTATTGGTGTCATTAAGAAAATGAAAATCCATTTCATAATGGTTTATTAAAAGAAACTAATATTCCATTAGATGGAGCGAACATGAATAGCAAAGCAGGTGTGGTCGATACAATTCTAAGTTGGTATTCCCAGCTATCTGATGCGGAGCAACGAATAGCAGATTTTATTTTGAAAAATGCTTCCGATATTGCTCAGCTATCTGTTCGTGATATTGCACAGCAAAGTAATACCTCCGGAGCAACAGTCTCTAGGTTTGTAAGGCATATTGGGTTTGATACCTTTGCAGACTTACGCCTAGCTTTAGCTAGGGATGACGTTAGAGACGAAATACAAAATACCGAACAATCTGTAATTTCATTTGATAATATTCCTGGGTCAATTGAGCTAATTCTATCTAATCGAATTCAAGAACTTAAAGGGACTGCATCGCAGCTTACTTCCGAGATATTAAGCAGAGCAGTTGGTCTTATCACGACATCGGACACTATTTTATTTGCTGCGGTTGGCAATTCAATACCGGTATGCTCGAACGCTGCATTTAAATTGGGTCAAATTGGAGTAAGAGCTAATTGTCCCTCGACAACAGAGTCTATGGTGTTGTCATCAATTTCACTTAAGCGAAATGACCTATTGATCTTGCTATCAACATCAGGCTATTCAAAAAGGCTTGAGACTATAGTCGACAATGCAGAGGATAGTGGAACACCAATAATCATGGTGACAGCCAATCCAGAAGCTGTACTTGCTTCACGCTGTGACTTAGTAATTAATACAATTTCAAGAGATCAAGTTTTGTCTGGAACGCAATTTCCATCGCACGTTGCGCAGGATTTTGTAATGGAATCCATCTTTGCACTGGTCCTAGCGCAAAGTAAAACTGGTCTTATTCAGGCAAAAGTTGAAAGAAAATCACTTATTGAAGATAAAAATACGCCCAGTGTACGACTGTATTAATTACCTGATAAAGAGATAACTTAAAAGAAAAATATTTACGCTCGCCGATTATTTGGCGCCGCTTACCGCATTCTGATGAAAACATGAAACAAGTTTTCATCATTTCAATAGAATGTGAAATATCGGTTTGCATTAAAGAAATTTATAAGGGGAGGGTCTTATGAAGTTGGTTGGAGTGTGCGCATGTTGTAGTGGCATCGCTCATACATACATGGCCAAAGAAGGACTTTTGAAAGCTGCGGAAGAACTTGGTTTTGATCTTAAGCTTGAAACACAGGGAACTATTGGTGTTGAAAACCAGCTTACTCCTGAGGATGTTGAAGCGGCTGATGCTGTAATTCTTGCTATTGATGTGCACATTGAAGGTCGGGATAGATTCGCTGATAAAAAGGTTATGGAAATTCCAACTGGAATTGCAATAAAGGCCCCTAAGCAAGTACTGCTTAAGGTCCAAGAAGAGCTTCAGAAGGTCAGTCAGTAAGATTTTGGAGGTTAGCATGGCTAAGTTAAAGAAAGTAAGTATTCGCCAATCAGTTCTAACTGCAATTGGGTACCTATTGCCACTAGTTGTTGCAGCAGGTTTATTAATTGCTATTGGAAATCTTTGCGGCGGGCAATATGTAACCAAGCTTGAAGGAATGACGGTTCCAGATGCACTTACAACTGTAGGCGTATTTGGTATGGGTCTTATTCCATCTTTTATTGCGGGTTATATTGCTTATTCAATTGCAGATAGACCAGGTCTTGCACCAGGCTTCCTCATGGGACAGATTGCTTCTTTCTTGGGTGCAGGCTTCCTTGGAGGTATGGTTGGCGGTATTGTGGCTGGCTATATCGCCCTTCTGCTTGAAACCTATTTAAAGGTTCCAAAGTGGGCCGAGGCTCTTATGCCTATGATGATCATTCCAACCGTTACAGCAATTATTGGCGCTCTTCTGATGTTCTTCGTTCTTGGTGGACCAATTACCTTTGTGACTAAGGCATTGGAGAACTTTATTACTGGACTTGATCAGTCGTCCAAGGTTCTTTATGGATTCATCATCGGTTTTATTGGCTGCCTTGATTACGGCGGAGCTATTTCAAAGGTTCCAAACCTTATTTGTGATGGTCTCCTGGCTCAGGGAATTACAGGTCCAGAGGGTATCAAGGTCCTTGCTGCAATGGTTCCTCCATTTGGCGTTTCTCTTGCAGCAGTCATTGCTCACTTTATTAAGAAACCAATTTTCACCGAAGAGGAGATTGAAGGAATTAAGATTGCATTCCCAATGGGCGCATGCATGATTTCCGAAGGCGTCATTCCAATTGCAATGAATGACCTAGCAAGGACCGTTGTCTGCACAGCTACAGGATGTGGCGTATGCGGAGCAATAAGTTTTGCATTTGGAAACGGTAGCCCTGTTCCTTCAGGTGGAGTATTTGTTATTCCAGCAATGAGCGAGCCTCTCGTTGCAGTCGCAGCTCTTCTGGCTGGATCTCTGGTAACGGCAATTATGTTGGTTGCTATTAAGAAGCGCATTGATCCTAATGCCGTACAGGAGAAGAAAGAAGAGGAAGTAGATCTCTCTTCGCTGAGTTTCTCGTAAATAAATAACGTTTTTGATAAAGAATGCAATTTAGATTGAGGAGATTTTCATGCTAGTCAATATGTCCCAGATGCTCGATGTTGCAAAAAGACACCATTTTGCTGTCGGTGCTTTTAATATTTCTGAGAGTAACTTGGTAAGGACAGTCATCGAGGCAGCTGAGGAGGCAGATTCTCCGGCAATTATTGCAGTTCACCCTACAGAGCTCGCATACTGCAAAGATGAATTTATTAAGTATATTGTTGCGCGAGCCTCCAACAGTCCAGTACCTTTTGTTATTCACCTTGATCATGGCGATAGCATTGAATCGGTTATGAGGGCAATTCACGCTGGTTTCTCTTCCGTCATGATTGATGGTTCCTTGCTTCCTTTTGAGGAGAATATTGAAAAAACCGCAGAAGTTGTTCGCTACTGCCACATGGTGGATGTTTCAGTAGAGGGAGAGCTGGGTACTATTGGCAATACAGGTACTACTATTGAGGGCGGTATTACCGAGGTAAAGTACACAGATCCTGATGATGCAAAGCAGTTTGTCGAGAGGACTGGCGTTGACACTCTTGCCGTTGCAATTGGAACCTGCCACGGCCTTTATCCTAAGGGAGTTGTTCCTAAACTTCGCATGGATGTCCTTAAAGCAATCAAAGAAAAGATTGATATTCCTTTGGTACTTCACGGAGGTTCCGGTAATCCAGATTCAGAAATTGCAGAGGCTGTACGTATTGGCATTCAGAAAGTTAATATTTCTTCTGATTACAAGAGCGCATTCTTTACTAAAGCAAGAGAAATTCTCTCTCAAGAGAATTCTGGATGGGATCCAAACAATCTTTTCCCAGAATGCATTAATGCTGCTAAAGAAGTTGTTAAGCAGAAAATGGAGCTCTTCGATAGCGTGGGTAAGGCCGCACTTTATCGTGAAGAGAATGTTCCACAGTGGAGACGTGATTTTGAGTAGTTTGCTCTTCTAAGTAATTAAGAATGGCGAGAAGGTATGCTTCTCGCCATTCTTTTATAAAACAAGATTTTTGAAAAGTATGACGATTAATCTAACTATTTATACAAATGGAGTTCATATGTCTGACCAGTTAAGAATAGGGGCCATCGAAGCAGGTGGAACAAAAATGGTCTTAGCAATTGGAACTATTAAAGGAGAAATTGTTGAGAGAGAAGTTCTTCCAACTGAAGAACCAGAAATAGTGCTTCCCAAAATTATTAAATGGTTCCAGGAAAGAAAAATTTCTGCGTTAGGTGTAGGGGCTTTTGGACCCACTGGAGTTAATCCGAATCTTCCTTCATATGGAAAAATCCTTGCTACGCCAAAACCGGGTTGGGTTGGATTTGATTTTCTTCAAACTTTAATTGATGGGCTTCATGTCCCAGTTGGCTTTGATACTGATGTAAATGCCGCATGTTTGGGAGAAGCAACCTATGGAGCAGCAAAAGGATTAGACGACGTAGTTTATCTTACAGTTGGAACTGGCATAGGCGCAGGTGTTCTTGTAAATGGAAAATTGCTCCATGGTATGCTGCACCCTGAAGCGGGACACATTCCTATCGAAAAAGACTCGAACGATAAGCTAGAGTCTGTTTGCCCATACCACGATTCATGTCTTGAAGGCCTAGCTTCTGGACCTGCTATTCAGAAAAGATGGGGACTTCCGGCTAATGAATTAACAGAGAAAGATGAAGTATGGGAGCTCGAGTCCTCATATCTTGCTAAAGCGTTAGCAATTTATGTGCTTACTTACTCTCCGCAGAGAATAATTCTCGGAGGGGGTGTAATGAATCAAAAACAGCTCTTCTCTTTAATTCAGAACAAGTTACTTGAGATATTAAACGGTTATATTTCGACCCCTGAAATTCAAGACATTAAAGAATATGTCGTTGCAGGTGGATGCGAGGGTGATCAGGGTATATTGGGCGCATTAGCTCTAGGTGTCAGAAGTCTGGGGGAATAAGAGAAATACTGATCAAAAACTGCGTCTCAAAACTTGGATAAATTTAATAGAGAGCTAGGCCACCTAAGACTGATTTTGGAATTCCTCTGTACCGACCTCCAAAAGTTAGACCAAAATCTAACGATTAGGAGGTCGGTATTTTTATTAATAGTAATTTTTTAGTACATTGCCTAAAGTAATTGCTGAAGAGTCAGTTAATAAACAAACGAAATCAAGTATAATTCTCATTTTTTCATAGAACGCTTGTTCAGGCCGATTATTGTCGACTTTTTCGAGCTGTGATCTCAATTGCACGGGTATTAATGGGTATTGATTGAGGCTTTCGGCCCTATTGAGATCATCATTTTCGATAAAGCTAGTCAAGTAATTTAAAATTGGACGTAAAGAGTTTTCTGCAACATTTTTCTGATTTTTTATTAGCTTTTCATCATGAACGTGTTGGTGTACATATTCTTTAAGCATAAGCAAAAAAAATAATTTAGGAATGAATTGTGAGCTAGCAGCAGTTCATCATGAAAGTTTCTATTTAAAAATTTTTTTGAATAATTACTATTAAATTCAAAGACGGCAACATAAATTAAACGCTTTTCTCATTTCTTCAATCCAGGCATGTGTGACATTAAGGCGTTCGTCTTTAGTTGAACACGATTCCAGTTTATTAATTAGTTCGTTAAAATTAATATCTTCAAATTGCTTTGCTTCTTTTCCAGGTTGTATATGTTTCTTAACAGAAGCTTGAATTTTTGTTCTATTTTTTAGATCTTCTATTGAAATCATATCTTTATATAGCGCATCCTCAAAATCAGCTGTAGCATAGGCAATATCATCTGCAGCTTCGAGAAGGAATGCAAGGGGATTTCTTAAAGGAATATCATGTTCATCATCAGATAGGCCAATTTCTTCAACAATCGTATCAATTGCATCTTTTTCAGAATGATAAAAACCTGGTTTATGAATTTCTACTTCAGGCTGCTCTTTTAATGCGTCTTTGTATTTGCTGGCACAGATAGTATATTTCATCAAGGCACTGACCACAGCATATGTTGGGTTAATTTCACTTTCTATCGGAGAAACTTCCGATAAGAGATATCTTATCGTTTGTGCGTTGCCTTCAACATTTCTTAAATCATTTATTAGTTTCTCATCGGTAATTAAATTATTATTTTTTTTTAAGCCACTCTGCAACCCATGCTCTTAAGACTTCTTCGCCGGCATGTCCAAATGGTGGGTTTCCAATATCATGTAAGAGACCGGCAGTAGAGAGAATAGAAGAGATATCATTTTCGTGCTCTTTAATGAATTCCCGGTCTTCTTTTGGTATATCGTTGAAATGAGGAGATTCATCTGCACATAAAGATTTTGCAATTCTTATGCCGATTGATGAGACCTCCAGTGAATGCGTCAAACGAGTTCTTGTAAAATCTGAAGAATCCTCTGTGAACACTTGAGTTTTATTTTGTAGTGCTCTAACTACAGAAGTAGAAATATAGGCAGAGTAATCCTCTTCAAAAGGGGTCAATGTAACGACTTTATTTGTTTGTGTCGCAGTAAAGTCATCGTTGTTGTTTTCTTTAAATCGTTTTTCAGTAAACAGTTTTTCAGTGATTGGATTAGGATGCTTATCGCTCATAATCATTCCTTTCCCAGTGAACAAATTTGTTCTTGAAATATATTTTTTATTATACTGCTTAGTTTTCATTAAAACGTCAGTGAAAAAATCTACTACAAACTGACTTAGATTATGTATATAAGTCAGACATAGGGGTATAAGCAAAACCGTAAAGCAGAAACACGGTATGTGTTCACGGTTAGCTTGTGCCCCTTTTCAGGTCATCTACCTGTGGGGTTTCTCGCCAAACGGAACACGTACATAGGAAAGGATGATTCACAATGGGTAAGATTCTTGGAATTGACCTGGGTACTACAAACTCAGCTATGGCTGTCCTCGAGGGTGGAGAGCCAACTATTATCGTTAACGCAGAGGGAGACCGCACAACTCCTTCCGTTGTCGGCTTCCGCGCAGACGGTGACCGCATTGTTGGTAAGGCAGCAAAGAACCAGGCTGTCACCAACCCTGTAAACACTGTCTTCTCCATCAAGCGTTTCATGGGCCGCAAGTTTGACGAGGTTCAGTCTGAGATTAAGACCGTCCCTTACAAGGTCAAGGCTGGCACCGACGGTCGCGCAGTTGTCGAGATTGACGGCGTTGACTACACTCCAGAGCAGATCAGCGCTATGACTCTTGCAAAGATGAAGGCAGACGCCGAGAAGTACCTCGGTGAGCCTGTAACCGACGCTGTCATTACGGTCCCAGCATACTTCAACGACGCACAGCGTCAGGCAACTAAGGACGCAGGTAAGATCGCTGGCCTCAACGTCCAGCGTATCGTCAACGAGCCAACCGCAGCAGCTCTTGCTTACGGTCTGGACAAGAAGGACCAGGACCACAAAGGTTCTCGTCTTCGACCTCGGCGGCGGCACCTTCGACGTCTCCCTGCTTGACCTTGCAGACGGCGTTGTTGAGGTTCTTGCAACCAACGGCGACAACCACCTGGGCGGCGACGACTGGGATCAGCGCGTTATCGACTGGCTTGCAGACAAGTTCAACTCCGATAACGGCATTGACCTCCGCAAGGACCCAATGGCTCTTCAGCGCCTTAAGGAGGCTGCAGAGAACGCCAAGAAAGAGCTCTCCAGCGCTCAGCAGGCACAGATTAACCTGCCATTCATCACTGCAGACGCATCTGGTCCTAAGCACCTTGACTACACCCTGACTCGTGCAGAGTTTGAGCGCATCACCCGCGATCTTCTCGACCGCTGCAAGGCTCCTGTAACCAAGGCACTCCAGGACGCAGGCCTTCAGCTCTCCGATGTCAGCGAGGTCATTCTGGTTGGCGGCTCCACTCGTATGCCAGCTGTTCAGGACCTGGTCAAGAGTATGACCGGCAAGCAGCCTAACATGTCCGTCAACCCAGACGAGGTTGTTGCAGACGGTGCAGCTGTTCAGGGTGGCGTTCTTACCGGCGACGTCTCCGGTATCCTGCTTCTGGACGTAACCCCACTGTCCCTGGGCGTTGAGACCCTTGGCGGTGTTGTTGACAAGGTCATCGACCGCAACACCACCATCCCAACTTCCAGCACAAAGGTTTACTCCACCGCAGCTGACAACCAGACCTCCGTTGAGATCCACGTCCTGCAGGGCGAGCGCGAGATGGCTTCTGACAACAAGAGCCTTGGGTAAGTTCAACCTTACCGGTATTCCTGCTGCTCAGCGTGGTATCCCTCAGATTGAGGTTACCTTTGATATCGATGCAAACGGCATCCTGAAGGTCACCGCTAAGGACAAGGCAACTGACAAGTCCCAGGAGATTACCATTTCTGGCTCCACCGCTCTGTCCGACGACGAAGTTGACCGCATGGTCAAGGACGCAGAGTCCCACGCCGAGGAAGACAAGAAGCGCAAGGACGAGATTGAGGTTCGTAACCAGGTAGACTCCCTGGCATACAGCACCGAGCAGACCGTCAAAGACCTTGGCGAGAAGGTCCCTGAGGATCAGAAGAAGGCTGTTGAAGAGGCAGTTGCTGAGGCAAAGACCGCACTTGATGGCTCCGATATTGAGGCAATCAAGAAGGCTGGCGAGAAGCTCACTGAGGTTGGTCAGAAGCTCGCAGAGATTGTCTACGCAGACGCTCAGGCTCAGACCGCAGGCAACAACGGCGCAGCAGGAAACCCTTCTGAGCCAGATGTTGTTGATGCAGACTACGAGGTTGTCGACGACGATAAGAACCAGAACTAATCTGAGTTTCTCAGCATATGCGCTTGGGTAACTTGGTGCAGCAGCTGGTAGACAATGTGATATGACTCGGAGGCGGCTGGCGGAAACGTTTGGCCGCCTTCTACACATAGGGAGGTGATGGCAGTGACAACAGCAGATCAGAACAAGGTTGACACTACCTTTGATAACGAGAATAACGGTGATGAAACCGTAGGTGCCGTCGGTGTTGTGGGTGATGGTTCCGCAAGTCAGACGCTTGATGGCAACGAGTCCGCTGCCAACGGCGCAGCTGGCGCGGCGGGCGCAGGCCGTCCGATGACCGAAGAAGAGATGGTTGCTGAGGCAATTCGTCGCGGAGAAGAGACGGCTGAGGCAGAGATTGCTGCTGACGCTCAGCGTGCAGCTCAGGAGCGCGACCGCCTGCAGAACGAGCTGGACTCGGTCTCTGACCAGATTGAGGCAGCAAAGCAGCAGGCAGCTGAGGCAAATGATCGCTTCCTTCGCCTGCAGGCTGACTGGGATAACTACCGTCGTCGTACCGCTCAGGAGCGTCTTGATGAGCGTCAGCGCGCAACAGAGAAGCTGGTAGTTGACCTGCTTCCTGTCATTGATGACCTTGAGCGCGCAATTGAGCACGCGGACAACTTGACCGACCCTGCAGCTCAGCAGTTTGTTGAGGGCGTTTCCGCAGTATGCAATAAGCTTGTGGGCGTCTTGAACAAAGAGGGCGTTGAGGTAGTTAACCCTGTGGGTGAGGCTTTTGATCCTCTATCTCACCAGGCAGTAAGCCAGATTGAGGATACCCAGGCGTATGATGAGACCGTCGCTCAGGTGTACCAAAAGGGCTATCGTATGGGCGGCAAGGACATTCGTACTGCAATGGTTGTTGTTACCCACGGCGGCCCAAAGCGCCCAGTAGAGCAAGAAGCTGCAGATGGCGCTGAGGCAGACGCCGCAAATGGCGCAAACGAGTAAGGCAGAGTAGTTTAGAGAGGAGGCCGTGCTGAATGGCAGGTAGTAAGACTTTTTATGACGTTCTTGGCGTGAAGCGCGACGCCTCGAAGTCTGATATTCAAAAAGCGTTTAGGAAACTTGCAGCTAAATACCATCCTGACAGAGGTGGCGATGAAGCCAAGTTCAAAGAGATTTCGGAAGCGTACAACACGCTCTCTGATGATAAGAAGCGCCAGGAGTATGACCAGATGCTCGCATTTGGCGGTATTCCTGGAGGTGGATTTGGTGGTCGCCAGGGCGGCTTCACCTATACCACCAACGTAAACGGCGCCAACTTTGCCGATTTCTTTAGCGGCTTTGGTGGCGGTGCTGGTGCGGGAGCTGGCGGCTTTGACTTTGCCGATATTTTTGGCGGGCGAGCAAACCGTCCAGTTGCAGGCAGCGACCTTACTATGTCCGTAAACGTATCGTTTGACGAGGCGTTTAAGGGAACTTCTCGCAAGGCAACGTATCGCGTGCCTTCAACTGGTGAGGAGCAGTCGCTGACCATCAAAGTGCCAGCCGGCGCTTACGATGGCATGAAGCTGCGTTACAAGAAGCATGGCGAGTACGGCGTTAATGGCGGTCCACGAGGCAACCTTGTGGTTACCATCAACGTTGCAGCTCATCCGGTCTTCTCGCGAGATGGCGCTGACGTGCGCATGAAGCTGCCAGTGAGCATCTACGAGGCAGCTTTGGGCACTTCGGTTGACGTGCCAACGCCTGACGGAACTACGGTGCGACTCAAGGTTCCCGCAGGTACACAGAGTGGAAAAGACGTTCAGGTTCAAGAACTTGGGCGCTCCTCGCGTAAAGGATCCTGCGACTCGCGGCGCGCTGTATGTTTCGGTGGACGTCAAAGTTCCAACAAAACTTTCCAAGAAGGAGCGAGACGCTCTTCAGGCGCTGCTTGACGCCGACGAGCGCAGCTACCGAGAGGAGCGGTAATGGCTCGAAAGAAGGATGACGGTCGTAACAAGCCGCTCTACATGATTAGCGTTGCGGCCGAGCTCACGGGCATGCATCCGCAGACGCTTCGTGTGTACGAGCAGAAGGGCCTGATTAACCCCGGCCGTTCCAGGGGCAACACGCGCCTGTATTCTCGCGCGGACATTGACCGCCTCAATCTTGTCTCAAAGCTGACGGACGAGGGCATCAATCTTGCCGGTGTTGTGCGCATTCTTGACATGCGTGAACGAGCTCTCGAGAAGGACGATCTTATCGATGAGCTGCGTGAACGCATTCGCGTGCTTGAGGATGAGCTCCACGAGTACCACATGCGCGAGCGCATTACTTCGCTTGTTCGTTACAGCGAGACCAGCCCAGAGATGGTGATGCAGCGCCTGCTGGGCATGCCAAGCTCCACTCCTTCTGACGCTAACGTAGCCGAGGAGAATTCGGCGCAGCCAAAAGAATCGTAAGACGACGAGGCAAATGCTACTAGCAAGATGACCAGCTCTCCGCGAGTAAACACGGAGAGCTGGTTTTTTGTTTGGTTACCATTTATCGAATACCGAATACCGAATACCGAATACCGAATACCGAATACCGAATACCGAATACCGAATACCACATGCAGTCATAACCTTTTTAAAACGAAATCTCTTTTAAGGGAGATGGCATGCTTAAATACCTTTACGCTCAACAAAAGAGCAAACTAATATTCTTTGTAGTCTTCTCTCTTTTAAGTAGCTTGTTTGAAATTGCACTTTCATTTGTAATGCTTCAATCCGTTAATCTTGCCATGGATGGCAATTTGTCGGATGCACTGAATGATGGACTCTGGTTTGGCCTCTATATATTCTGCTATTTTATTGTCGACTTGATTTGCAGACGTTTGCGCTGGTCAGTTATACAGGGCTGTCAAACGCATCTGCGTGATGAGTTGATAAAAAAGATATTCAATCGTTCAATTCCTGAGTTCCACTCATTCAATACAAGTCATTGGCTCTCAATCCTTACTAACGACCTTGATTTACTTGAGGAAACATATTTCCGCGTCTTTATTGATCTCTTGATAGATGTCTTTTCTGGCGTAGTAAGCCTAATAATCTTGCTGTTTATTTCACCGTGGCTCGTACTGTTCATTTTATGCATGATAGCTGTTCAGATGTTTGTTCCCAACACAATGTCCGGAATCATTTCTAATAAACGAAAAGCACAGTCTGAGTCAGCTGAGCATTTTATTGCTACGGCAAATGAGCATCTTGAAGGGTTTGATCTGCTCAGGAGCTTTCATCTAACAGAGGCCTCACGGGTTGCCATGAGCAGTGCGAATCAGGCTTGGGAGAAGCAGAAATTTGGTGCTCGGTACTTTAGTTCATTGGCACGCTTGCTTTCATTTACTGTGGGTCAAATTATTTACATTGGAATTTATTTCATTGGAGCCATTCTTACCCTTAATGGATTGATGACAGTAGGAATGATGGTTGCGGCATCTCAGCTTGTTGTCTACATAGCAAATCCTATTCAAAACATAAGTGATTCAATTACTGATATGAGAAGCGCAAAAGAGATAATTACTAAAATACAAACGCTTCTTAATGAAGCTCCAACTACAGAAAGTGGGACAGAAAATACCCCTGAGCACTTTACAAATCTAACGGTCAATCATGTTTCGTATGGCTACGACGAGGACAAATTAGTTTTATCGGATATTAGTTTTACTTTGGAACGTGGCAGAAAATATCTTCTTGAAGGAAGTTCGGGAAGTGGAAAGACAACACTAATCAAACTGCTAACGGATGCTCTGAGCCCAGATAACGGAGATATTTGCTTGGATGGTGTGCCAATCAAGCAATTCAAAAGTGAGCAATACGCTCGTTTCATAATCCCTTGTTCTCAGCAAACGTTTATTTTTAACGCAACCATCAGGGATAACGTAACGTTGTTTTGCCATGACTTTACTGATGAAGAAATTATTGACGCTATTACAAAATCGGGCTTTTCTGAGATTCTCACCAGATATCCAGACGGAATTGATCATGTGATTGATCAAGCTGGAAGCAGTCTTTCTGGTGGAGAACGACAGAGGCTAGCTCTTGCACGAATCTTTTTGTTTAAACCACAAATTGTGATTTATGACGAGAGCTTTGCTCATTTGGATGCCGACTCAGTTCAGAGTCTCATTGATTTGATCTTAAAAGATGATGAGAGAACCGTTGTTATGACATCTCATCAAGTGACCCCTGAAATAAGAAAGCGCTTTCACTCTCTTGTTCTAAAAGACGGGAATATTCAGTCAGAAACTGTTTAATCAGCGCTCCTTGACCCTAGTTGTAATACGTGAATACAATGATATAACTAGGTAAAGGAGTGGCTATGGACAGCATTGTAACTGCTCGTATTCCTGTTGAAGTTAAAAATCAGGTTTCCGAGGTTCTTGAATCGCTTGGGTCAAACACCACCCAGCTGATTAATGCAGCTTTTGAATATGTGCTGGTGACAGGCAAACTTCCTGATGCCCGTGAAGAATCTTCCTTGGAATCTTCTTCTAAAGGGGTTTCTCGTCAATTGAGCGAGAAGGACAAAGAAGAACTAGCGTCACTTTTTGGAAAGATTTCTGTTCCCGCACCGGCGTCATTTTGGAATGATTTAGGGGACAGCACCTACAAAGAGGCAATCAGTGAGTGGAGGTCAAGTGACTATGAAGCTCTTGATTGACACTAACGTTTTGCTAGACATCTTTTTGTGCAGGGAACAGTTTGTTGCTGATGCAAAAAAGCTTTTCATAATGAAGCAGTTTAGAGATGCCGAGTTGTGGATAGCAGCTCAGTCATACACAGATCTCTACTATGTGGGCGCTAAGGCTCATGGCTCTGCTCGTATGCAAGAAACCCTTAAAGAAGTATCTCCACTGCTCAACGTGTGTTCTCTTGATGGAGCGGATATTTCAAATGCGCTGTCTGAGCAGTGGGAAGACTTTGAAGACTGCCTTATTTGGCGTGCTGCTAAGAAGATAAAGGCAGATTATATCGTCACAAGAAATGCGGCAGATTTTGTTCGCTCGGATATACCAGTGCTTACACCTGCCAAGTTTTTCTCGACAATAGAAGCTGAACAAAATCTGGTCTATGAAGAGGCTGAATTTTAGAAGCAATAAGGTGCGGGGTAGGGCTGCAAAAGCTTAAAGCTGGGTAACGCAAAAGCTTAATATTTGGCTGCAAAAAAGCTCAGCACAGTGCGATAAGAAAATCTACTACAAACACACTTAGATATGTATTAAAAGTCGTGCTTGGGGGTATATAGAATCCGATGAAGATTCAGTCCCCGGCACGATTTTGTTTGGGGTAGGAGGGTGATTTTATGAGACTAGATAAATGGGCCGTAACCGCCCAGGAAGCACTGCAGGCAGCTCTTGGTATTGCTGGTGATGTAGAGGCTTCCGAGGTTGCACCAACACACCTGCTCAAGGCGCTGCTGGACAGCAATGAGCGCAACCTGCGTTCTATCTTGGAGAAGATTGGCGCAGATCCTGATGCAATTGCCACACAGGTAGACCAGGCAATTTCCAAGGCTCCAAAAGTAAGTGGAGCACAGATTGGCATTGGCAACGACCTTCTCAAGGTTATCAACGAGGCCGAGAAGCTTGCCACTAAGCTGGGAGATTCCTACGTTACCTCCGAGCATCTGCTCACTGCGCTGGCAAACGACAACACTGATGCAGGTAGGATTCTTCGCGACGCCGGCGTTACTGCTAAGCGCGTGGAAGAGGTCTACAACGAGCTTCGTGGCGATGAACGCGTAACCTCTCAGGATGCAAAGCCGCAGTTTGAGGCCTTGGAGCAGTACGGTCGCAACGTGACCGACCTTGCTCGTCAGGGAAAGCTCGATCCAGTTATTGGCCGCGTCGAAGAGATTCGTCGCACCATTCAGGTTCTGAGCCGCCGCACCAAGAACAATCCTGTTCTTATCGGCGAGCCTGGTGTTGGCAAGACCGCAATCGTGGAAGGCCTGGCAGAGCGCATTGTTTCTGGCGACGTTCCAAGCACCCTGCGCGACAAAGAGCTTGTTGAGCTTGACATGTCTGCCCTGGTAGCAGGCGCAAAGTATCGCGGTGAGTTTGAGGACCGCTTGAAGAGCGTGGTAAAAGAGGTGGCCAAGTCTAACGGCCAGATTATCCTCTTCATTGACGAGCTTCACACCATCGTAGGCGCCGGCGCTTCCGAGGGTTCCATGGACGCTGGCAACATCTTGAAGCCAGCACTTGCCCGTGGCGAGCTCCGCGCAATTGGTGCTACCACACTGGATGAATACCGCAAGTACATCGAGAAGGACGCTGCTCTTGCGCGCCGTTTCCAGACCGTACTTGTCTCCGAGCCTTCTGTTGAAGACACCATTTCTATTCTGCGTGGCCTTAAGGAGAAGTACGAGCAGCACCATCGCGTCCGTATTACGGACTCCGCTCTGGTTGCGGCAGCAGACCTCTCTAACCGCTACATTTCTGACCGATTCTTGCCAGATAAGGCAATTGACCTGGTAGATGAGGCGGCATCAAGGCTCGCATGGAGCTTGATTCCATGCCAGCAGAGATTGATGCGGTTGATCGTCAGCTCACTCAGATGCAGATTGAGGAGCAGGCTCTGATGAAGGAGGAGGACGCTGCTTCAAAGGAGCGCCTGGAAAACCTCCGTGCAGAGATTGCAACGATGCAGGAAAAGCTTGATGGCATGAAGGCCAACTGGCAGAACGAGCGTGGCGCAATTGACCTGGTACAGGACTTGAAGTCCCAGATTGAGGATGCAAAGACGCAGATGGAACGCGTGACCCGTGAGGGTGATTTGGCGCAGGCATCCGAGCTTCGTTACAGTACTATTCCAGAGCTTGAGCGTAAATACGATGAGGCAGAAAAAGCCCTTCTCGCCAAGCAGGAAGACGGCGGAATCCTCAAGGAAGAGGTCACCACGGACGAGATTGCCGAGGTAGTTTCTTCGTGGACCGGCGTTCCTGTGTCCAAGATGATGCAGGGCGAGATGGACAAGCTCAAGAACCTTGAGGACCAGCTTCACCTGCGCGTTATTGGTCAGGACGACGCTGTTTCCGCAGTTGCTGCAGCAGTTCGCCGTTCTCGCGCAGGTCTGGCAGATCCAAACAAGCCTCTGGGCAGCTTCTTCTTCCTGGGCCCAACCGGTGTAGGTAAGACCGAGCTGGCAAAGGCGCTGGCAGAGCTGCTGTTTGACGACGAGCGCTCGCTGATCCGCATTGATATGTCTGAGTACATGGAGAAGTTCTCGGTCCAGCGTCTCATTGGCGCGCCTCCAGGATACGTGGGCTATGACGAGGGCGGCCAGCTCACCGAGGCAGTTCGTAGGCATCCATACTCCGTCATCTTGCTGGACGAGATGGAGAAGGCTCATCCTGACGTCTTCAACATCTTGCTGCAGGTTCTGGACGACGGTCGCCTGACCGACGGTCAAGGTAGGGTAGTGAGCTTCAAGAACACCATCATTATCATGACCAGTAACGTTGGTTCGCAGTTCATTGCTGGTGCCGGCGCAGAGGGCTTCAACGAGGAGTCCAGAAAGCAGGTTATGGAGGCGCTGCGTAGCTCCTTCCGTCCTGAGTTCTTGAACCGTATCGATGACGTGGTAATCTTCCAGCCTCTGGGTCTTGAGGACATTGAGCACATCGTGGACATTCAGCTCAAGGATGTTCGTAGCAGGCTTGCTAACGAGCGCATGACGCTGGAGCTTTCCGAGGCTGCAAAGCAGTCGCTGGCTCTTGACGGTCTGGATCCTGTTTACGGTGCTCGTCCTCTGAAGCGACTCATTCAGCGTCGCGTTGTTGACCAGGTAGCAAACTTGATTATTGCAGGTGAGCTGCATGAGGGCGATACTGTTTTGGTTGATACTGACGAGAACGGCAACTTGATTGCTCGCAAGAAGTAAGTGAGGCTGCGCATGTGCGATAAGGCAAAGAGAGCCGAGAAACCCGAGCTGCAGGCCGCGGCACGCGAGGACGCTGCGACGGCTACGCCGCAGGTCGCGGGGCAGGTTGCGGCGCACAAGGACGCGGATTCCAAGAAAGCTCAGGTTGTTGACCCGGAGTTTGCGCGCGCGGAAAACGAGGACGATGACGGCTACGACCCGTATTCCGATCGTCGTCCCGTGAGCGAGCCGCTCTTTGAGCGCGATCCCTGGAGCTAGATCACCGGGGTTTCTCGCCAGAGTGCGTTTCTCGCACACGCTGAAACGTTAAACGAAAAGCCGCTGGTACATGACGTATCAGCGGCTTTTTGCGTGGCTCGGCGTTACGTTCATGATTGCGAGCCTGAAAAGTGCATCATGTCTGAGTAAATTTACTCAGACATGATGAGAAAAACCGGCAAATCCACTCAGACTTGGTGCACTTTTCCGGCAAATCGTTCAGACATGGCGAGAAAAATCAGGCTCCATGGAGCGCCATGGAGCAACCTCGAAAAAAAAGCGCTTCAAAAGTCCGCTCTGAAAGTGCAAAGAATCTGTGTTTGGGACACAGATTCTTTGATGAAATCAGGCAGAATCCACCGATTCTTTTACATTTTCAGGCAAACGTTACAGATTCTTTGCAGAAATCAGGCACGTAACAGCTGGCATTGCTGTGGATGCACACCGATCGGCTTCGCAACTTTGCAGCTACCGCTGGTGAACAGCGCTTTTAGCGGACGGCAACGCCCCAGTTGGCGGACATCCAGGTCCAGAGGAAATAGACCACCGCGGCGATGATAGCCAAAACAATGATGGCGGCAATTAGCGAACCTGCATTTGAGCGTCGTTCTTTTCGAACAAGATATCGCGCTGACCCTTAGGAACCTGCAGGAACTGGCCGTAGTGAACGTCCTTGCGAAGGTGCGCAATCTCGTTCTTTGGCTTGCGCCAACCTTTCTTCGCGTAAAAACCCTTGCTGGACTCAAAGCCAGCAGCCTGGTTCTCGGGAAGTTCGAGCTTCTCGCCCGGCATTGTAAAGTCGCTGATAGGCTCCACTGTTTTGTGATGGCGGTGCTGGCGGACGTATGGTTGCTTTGCAGCGCCTTCGCCTTCGTACTCGGAAGCTTCAGATGTCGAGAAGTGCTGCGCGCCAGTTGCGTGAAGGTCGGCTCCATCGGCTGGTTGAGCTTCCTGCTCAAAAGATTCAGCGTATTCAAAGTCCTGCTGGTTGTCAGAACGAGGACCCTGATCCGCAGGTGAAACGTTATTTTCAAGGTTGTTCGAGGTGTCCACGATGATCCTTTTGTCGTAGTCTCGCAAAACATTGATATAAAACATGATACCGCAGCTCGTATATTCCTGCACAGTTTTGTCGGATATTTAGACGACTGCACGGAGTGGACGTGCCGCGCAACAGCAGGCACGCAGCTAGAGCGACATCGGCCGGGAGATGCGGCTTACAGCGACATCGGCCAATCTTGGCTGGCAACACAGATAGCAAGCGAGCCGTCAGGAGTCTGCGCCTCGGTGAACGCGTCGTTAAGAGGCTGCGCGCCAACCGCCTCAGCAAGCGTTCTCACAGCGACGCTTGGACGGTTATTCTCGTGAGAGAGATGCATGCCAACCACACAGCGAGTATTTGGGCCTACGAGCTGCGACAATGCCTGCGCAGTATACTCGTTTGACAGGTGACCGGAGTCTCCGTGGACTCGCTGCTTGAGCACATACGGATAAGGGCCTGTGAGCAGCATATGCTCGTTATGGTTAGATTCGATAGCAAGAATGCGCACGTCGGAAAGGCATTCGAGAGCCTCAGGCGTCAGAACGCCCGTATCTGTGCAGTAGCCCACAGAGTCCACGATGCGTCTATCAGGGCCGGCGAGAAAATCAAAGCGCATGCCCATGGGCTCGCAGACATCGTGCGAGGTGGGGAACGTGCTTACCTCAATGTCTGGTGCGGCATCAATATGAACAGAACCCGTCTGGTCAACGAGGGTAAAGGTGACGTTTGAACAGGAGCTTCTTCTTGAGAGCGCGGCGGCAGTTCCTGTTGTAGCAAACACAGGAACATCAAAAGTTTTACTGACAATCGAAAGACCTGAGACATGATCGGTGTGCTCGTGCGTAATAAAGATGGCTACGAGCTCAGATAGGTTGACGTTTAGCTCTTTAGACCGACGCAGAATTTCTTTTCTAGAGATTCCGCAATCAATCATAATGAGACCATCAGGCGTTTCTAACAGGCTGCAATTACCTTTTGATCCGCTGGCAAGAATATGTAGGCGAAACGTGGGATTCATGAATTTCTTTCTACTGAGTAACTTTCGGGTATAACTGTAACAAACACACCGGACAGAAATTGGTGCTAAGTGCCATCCGTACACGCATACTTCAATAAAAAGAACGCTCTCACTGTAAAGGACCAGGTAGATGATCAGCGTCAAGGCCAGGTAGAGGGGTCGCGACGTGGTCAGGCAGCTGCACCCGTTATCCTTATGGTCTCGGGCGGAGCCGACTCGATGGCGCTGCTTCACATGGCGGTAACGGAGCCGATTGATCTTGGCGACGGCGCAGGACTCTCGCGCATTGCACAAGAGCGCCTGCATGTACTGCACGTAAACCACCTGCTTCGCGGCGAAGATGCGGACGCTGACCAGCACTTTGTTCAAGAGACTTGCGACTCGCTAGGCGTTCCCTGCACCGCGTTGCGCGTGGACGTGGCAAAGTTTGCGCAGGAGCGTGATGGCAACGTGGAAGATGTTGGTCGTCGGGTGCGGTATGACGCCGCGCGAGAACTCGCTCAAACTATGTACTGAGCAGGGGGTTTCTCGTCAGAAGGCAAAGATTTTGACAGCACATACGGCTGACGATCGCGCGGAGACGTTCATGATGAACGTGATGCACGGGTCCGGCATGAGCGGCCTGGCGTCGATTCCTAGGCATCGCGGGCTGATTTATCGTCCGCTGCTCGACTACACGCATGACCAGCTCAAAGACTGGCTGAAGGCTCGCGACCTGGACTGGCACGAGGACGCTACTAACACCGATACCCACTATTTACGTGCGTATATGCGCCACAACGTGCTTCCGCTCCTTAAGGCGAGAAACCCGATGTTGGTGCAGACGGTGTGTAAAATTGCGGATCTGATGGCCGACGAAGACGATTATCTTGAGGGAAAAGCCGCTCGCAAACTGAGGCAAATTACGCTGCGGAAGAGCGAGTCTTCGCTGGTACTTGATGCGCTGAAGCTGAGTTCCACCGACGTGGTGATTGCTCGTCGCGTGGTGAGGATTGTGGCTCGGCAACTAATCCCTGAGGCTTGGCTTGAGTTTAGGCACGTAGATGCCGTGCTCGAAGCGGTTGCTGCGGGAGTTGGTGTGGCCAACCTGCCGCAAAACCTTGAAGCGCGCGTTCGTCTGGGCACCGTGACGTTTTCGTTCACGGGTGCCGCGAGGAGCGCGGTCGGTTCGGGCGCGGGTGGCACGGGCGCGGGCAGCGCTGCGGCTGCGGTCGCAGGCGCGGCGGTTACGGCCAGCGGTGAACCTGCAGGTACGGTACCTGCTGCAGCAACGTTTGGCGAGCACCTTGCGGTCCCGGGAACGCTGGAGCTGGCAGACGGCCGAGTGCTTTCGGCACGCGTTCTCCCTGTGGAGCACGGCTTTGACGTCGTGTCCTATGCAACCGCACATAGCCAGGAATGGTTGGGCGAGTCGGTTCTTCTCGACGCACAAGCCTGTGGGGTAGACCCAGTTCACGGCGGTAGCCTGTGGGTCTCGGGACCCGAGGCGGGGGACACCATGCAGCCTCTGGGTATGCACGGGCAGTCAAAAAAGATCTCTGACCTGCTGGGCGAGGCGGGCGTGCCTGTTGAATCCAGGAGTATGATGCCTATTGTGCGCACAAATATTCGTGGACATGTGGTGTGGGTTGCGGGAATTCGTCCCGATGAACGAGTAAAATGTACGCAAGATACAAAACAGCTGCTAGAATTGAACATCTATTCTGGTCATAAGCCATTTGAGAGGAGCCAGTAATGGCGGAGCTTCACCCTGATATTGAAGAGATTCTGCTTGACGAACAGGACATCAAGGACATCGTCAAGAAGGTGGGTGCGGAGATTACGCGTGACTACGCGGACAAGAACCCCCTGGTCATTGCTGTTCTTCGCGGAGCTGTTGTATTCATGGCCGACATCATGCGTGCCATTGAGTGCCCACTCTCCATCGATTTTATGGCTGTTTCCAGCTACGGTGACGGTGTTAAGAGCTCCGGCGTCGTGCGCATTGTAAAAGACCTTGATACCAAGATTGAGGGCCGCCACGTCATCATCGTTGAGGACGTCCTGGACTCCGGCCTGACCCTTTCTTACCTGGTCCGCATGCTCCAGTCTCGTAACCCCGCTTCCATTGAGATTGCCGCTTTCCTGGTCAAGGACATTGAGGGCAAGCGTCCAGCTATTGATCCTCGTTACGTGGGCACTCACGTACCCGACAAGTTTGTTGTCGGTTACGGCCTGGACTATGCAGAGCGCTACCGCAACCTGCCATTTGTTGGCGTTCTGAAGCCTTGCGTGTACGAATAGGTTGAAGTCACGCGGTCAGGCCACGCGGCTGGACTCGCGGCCACGCGGTCTGCTCTGTGGAATTTGCCGCAAAGACCCGTGTAATAGATACAAATTTGTTAAAACTTTTAAAGTTGGGCGAGAAGATCGATCTTCTCGCCCAATATGCTATCTATCAAAGGTTGTGTGAGGCCGGATGCGCGGCGTCATCCACGCCTCCACCCAACGTTCTACCAGGTAGGTACTGTAGGCTTCGAGAGAATCGAGAAACCATGGTCAATCAGACAAGTCTTGCATACGGATCAGAAAAGTCTGCAATCCGCGAGATTGCAGGTTATGCGATGCAGCGTCGTGCTGAGATTGGCGCTCAGAATGTGTTTGATTTCTCGATTGGCAACCCTTCCGTGCCTGCTCCTGAGTCTGTTCGCACCTCTATCGAGGCCGCCATGCAGCTGCCTCCTCAGCAGGTCCACAGCTACACGCCTGCAATCGGCATTCCCCAGGCCAGGGAGGCAATTGCTGCGTCGCTCCGACGTCGCTTTTGGAGATCACGCAGCTCAGGCAGACGATCTCATCTTGACTTGCGGAGCTGCAGCTTCCGTTTCTATGGCGCTCAATTCCATTGTTTCTCCAGGTGAAGAGGTTATTGTCATTGCACCATACTTCCCGGAGTACCGCGTGTGGATTGACCACGCTCAGGCTACCTGCGTTGAGGTTTTGGCTGACGAGAAAACCTTCCAGATTGATGTTGACGCCGTTTGTGCAGCTCTTACGCCTAAGACTCGCGCGGTGATTATCAACTCTCCAAACAATCCTGTTGGTGCTGTGTATACCAGGGAAAACCTTGATGCATTTGCCAATATGCTCCGCAAACGCTCCACTGAGCTGGGCACTGACATTTACGTTATCTCCGACGAGCCTTACCGCGAGATTGTTTTTGGCAACATTGAGGTTCCCTGGGTTCCTGACGTCTACGAGCGCACCATTGTGTGCTATTCCTACTCCAAGTCTCTCTCGCTTCCTGGTGAGCGTATTGGTTGGGTGCTGGTTCCCGCTTCTAATCCAGAGCAGAAGGAGATTTACGCAGCTTGTGCAGGTGCCGCTCGACTGTTGGGCTTTGTTTGCGCGCCAGCGCTTTTCCAGCGCGTCATTATCGACTGTGTTGATGAGCCAGCTGATGTTGAGGCCTATGCAAAGAATCGAGAAGTGTCTGACCGAGGGGCCTCACCAAGCTTGGCTACGAGTACATCCAGCCTGATGGTGCATTCTACCTGTGGGTTCGTGCTCCTGGTGGAGATGCTCAGGCGTTCTGCGATGTGGCTAAGCAGTTTGAGCTGCTGCCTGTTCCTTCCGATTCGTTCGGCTGTCCAGGTTGGCTGCGCGTGAGCTACTGCGTTGCGTACCAGACCTGCGTTGACTCGCTTGCTGCCTGGGAAAAGACTCTTGCTGCAATGAAATAAGCGCTGCAACAGGCGAGAAGATCACCTGGAGAAGGCCAGCCGTCAACGGGCGAGAAAAATCAATCGACCGCAAACGACAAAGTGAACTGCCTCCCATTTCTTGGACATAAGAAATGTGAGGCAGTTCACATGCGGGTGATTATGATTCTGCAGCGTGTTAGCGTCGGCTTTTAGGCCTGGCGCACAAAATAGCGCAGCTTTGGTAGGTTCTGCTGAAGAATTGACATGTTCCTAATCAAGATAGCCAGGCAGCTAGGCGGTCGCACTACCTGATATGCATCTCTATGCATAAACTGCATTTAATATTCTTATACATGAATAGACTTATATAAGGAATTTAACTATCGATAAATTCTGTATCTACGGAACACACCTAAGTCAGATATTCTGCTCAATTGCGGGCATATTACACACCTAATGAAAGATAATCTGCACGTTTGAGGGTATTTTTCAGCGTAATGTATACGCCTTTTTGACAGATTATCTGACTTAGGTGTTTTTGCACTGCCTCCTATTTCTCGTGTCCAAGAAATGGGGACAGTTCAAAGCCGCGTGAAAAACGCGGCTTTGTTTCTTTGTGCGATGTTGTTGTGAGCTGCAGCCGTTCGAACAGCGCGACGCCCTAGTTGCGGTGCTCGTGTCTGGCTTAATATCCCTGCTTAGAGGCTGGAATCTTAGCCTCAGCAATGGTGTCCAAAAACGTTTGGGCATCGCGACAAGCCATAAGCTCCTCAGGAAAATCAACCTCTTCAAGCAGTTTAATAACAGAATGCGCATCAGCAATGCGGGTTGCAATGTGAGCATCTGAGCCAAAAGAAATCTTGCAACCCAGTTCAGCGCAGGTCTCTGCAATCACACGACAACGCTCAATAGCAACCTCACGCTGGCCTTCGTCATGCGTGGCTTCGTTCATCTCGATGAGCTTACCGCGATCGCGACACTCTCTGACAAGTGTAGGAACATCAAAATCTAAACCACTGCGACCAAGGTGTCCAAGAATCAAAACATGTGGATTATCCAGCGCATTCACGTACATCTGGGTAATCTGCTTCTGCGAGGCGCCAGCTGCCCACTGCTTGCTATGAATGCTTGCAACTGCATAATCGCAGGTACCTAGGATGTGCTCGCCAAGAATATGAGGCTGGCGGAGTTTATCGCCATTAATGCCCTGGTCAAACGTAATATCGTAGGCAAACAGATTGCCCTCAAGATCAACAATATCAACCTCGGCGCCGTGAAGCAGCCTAACGCCGTACCAGGTTTCTGGCCAAATAGCGGTGTTCATAAAGAACTGGAAGTTCTTAATGGTCTGCTGGTCATACAGCATGGACGAGAAGTGATCGGTGATTCCAAGCAGCTCATAGCCACGCTCAGAAGCTGCGCGAACGTTCTCCTCAACGGTTGAATAGGCGTGCCTCGAGTACAGACTGTGAGTATGAACGTCGCAAGTAATGCGCATGACGTGCTCCTTTGAATCTCAATCGACAACTCTAGTTAATCACGGCCGCCATCATGAGGCAACCCTGGCGAGAAGACCGGTCTTCTCGCCATCCGCACGATCTACAGCTCAATACTCAGCTCAACGGGGCAGTGGTCGCTGCCGTAGACCTCGCTCAAGATGGATGCGCTTTTGACCTGCTCAGCAATGCGATCGGAGACCAGGAAGTAGTCGATGCGCCAGCCCGCGTTGTTCTTGCGCGCGTTGAAGCGGTAGCTCCACCAGCTGTACGCGCCGGTCATGTCGGGGTGACGATACCTAAACGTATCGGTAAAGCCTGCGTCCAAAAGCTTAGTAAAGCTCTCGCGCTCCTCGTCAGAGAAGCCTGCGTTTTGCCTGTTAGACGAAGGATTCTTGAGGTCAATCTCGTTGTGTGCAACGTTAAAATCACCGCAGGTAATCACTGGTTTTTGCTCAGACAACTCAGCCAAGAACTCGCGATAGTGCTGATCCCACTCAAGACGCTCGTCCAAGCGCGCAAGCTGGTCTTTTGAGTTTGGCGTGTACACGCACACAAACCAGAACTTCTCAAACTCCAGCGCACACACGCGACCCTCATCGTCAGCAACAGGGCATCCAATCTGACGAATTACCTGCAGAGGGGTTTCTCGCGAGAAAACCGCTGTGCCCGAATAGCCTTTTCTTTCTGCGTAGTTCCAGGTTTGAACGTAGCCGGGAAGGTCCAGCTCAATTTGGCCTTCTTGCAGCTTAGTCTCTTGAAGCGCAAATACATCAGCGTTTATGGTTTCAAAAAAATTTCCGTGAACGAAGGCTCTTTTCTTGAGCACGGCACGCAGACCGTTAACGTTCCAGGAAATTAGCTTGTGCTCTGAGTATCGCTCATAACTCCTCTTTCATACTGCGACCTGGTGGTTTAGGTCGCAGTGGATTCATATCACAGCAGCCGCGAGTGACGCGCGTTCCACGCTCCAGTTACGGCGCCAAGCGGTGCGTTTGCGGCAATAAACTTTCAATAAATCCATGGTATACGACTAGTAGCCACCAATACCGCTACAATAGAAACATTCATAGCTGGCAAGGAGGATTCATGCTTCGTCAAAGCTACAACACCTGGCAATGTGGAACTCACACTATCTCGTTGGCGCGTCCTAGGATTATGGGCGTTCTCAACGTCACTCCAGACTCGTTCTCTGATGGCGGAAAGAACTTTGATCCAGAGGCTGCAATTGCACGCGGTCTGCAGATGCTGGATGAGGGCGCTGACATCATTGACGTTGGGGGAGAGTCTACTCGTCCAGGTCACACGCCTGTTCTGCCTACAGAAGAGGCTGAGCGCGTAGTACCTGTGGTGCGCGCGTTGGTAGCTGCTGGAGCAATTGTCTCCATCGACACGCGCCATGCCGAGGTAGCAAAGATGTGCGTCCGTCTTGGAGCATCCATCATCAACGACGTTTCCGGCTTCACCGATCCAGAAATGGTTGCTGTAGCTGCGGAGTCTGACTGCGGCTGCATTGTGATGCACTGGAATAAGGACGGCCTTGGAGCTCGTGTTGAGCGCAAGCAGGTGCAGCTGGACGACATGCGCCCTTCTCGCCCTACTGGCAGCGCAGCTGCTCGAGCCGCAGCTACAGGAGCCGAGACACGCACGCTGAGCTCGCAGCGTCGTTTTACCCTGCCAGAAGAGGCACCTATCATGCGCCAGATTATGGGCTTTTTGGGCGACCAGGCTCGCGGTCTGATGCGCGCTGGCGTTTCCAAGGACCGCATCTGCATTGACCCAGGTCCGGGTTTTGACAAGTTTGCCGATGAGGACGTTGTTATCCAGCGTGCTACTCGCTCGATGGTTTCTATGGGATATCCGCTGCTCTGCGCCGTGTCCAGAAAGCGCTTTGTCGGCGCTGTTTCTGGCGTAACTGAGGCTACGCAGCGCGACGCAGCTACGCATGCAATTTGCATTGCCGCAATCACTAACGGTGCCCGTATCCTGCGCGTTCACGATGTTGCGGGAACCGCTCAGGCTATCAACGCTTACTGGGCTATGACCGAGCGCGATCCTCGTCAGGGATTTGTGGCGCTTGGCTCCAACGTGGGTGACCGCGTGGGTTATCTGGCCCGTGCTACGCAGCTCATCGATGAAATCCCGCTGACCTGCGTTGTTTCTCTCAGCCACGCCTACGAAACTGAGCCTGCATACGGTATTGCTACACCTGTGGTAAACGCCGTTGCTGAGATTAGAACTGAGCTCCATCCTCTGGTACTGATGGATAAGCTGCTTGAGGTAGAGAACGCTCTCAACCGCACACGCAAGAAAGGCGAGGAGGGCCATGGACCTCGCACTATCGACTGTGACCTTCTGTGGGTTGAGGGCGAACAACACGCAGGTAAACACCTCACTTTGCCTCATCCACGCATGGGCGAGCGCGATTACGTGCTTGTGCCTATGGAGGACCTGATGCATGATCCGGTGCGCTTCTTCTCGCACGGAGGCGTGGAGATTGCCCCTCCTGACCAGCGTGTTGGTCACGTAACTGAGGACTTGGGAGTCATTACGTGGGAGTAGCACAAGAAGCTTTGGAACTGGCACGAGGTGGTGCCCAAACGGGCGAGTTTGTGTTCCGCGTCTCTGACGTGCAGGAATGTGCTGCATCTGGTCAGGATGAGTGCCGCAAATCGGCTTGCGCGCCGGCATCAGCGCACCCATCATCTGGCGAGAAACCCTTTGAGATTGCAACTGTTGTGCGTCTAGGGGTCTCGATGCCTTATGTACCAGCGGTTCCGTACGTTGTGGCGCTGGGGCTCTGTCAGTTCTTGCGAGCCGCAGATGAGAGCTTTGGCATCTGTTGGCCTTACGATATCTGCTATAAAGACCAGGTAATTGCCTCAATCAAAGCAACCGCAGGCTATCAAGAGGGCATGTTTGCTGTGGTGAGCATCGCGGCAGATCCCAAGGTACTTTGCTCAGCGTTTGACGTTGCAGACAACACAGAACTTCTCGCTAATAAGGTCTCTGAGCTGGTGGTTCAGAGTGTAAGCGTGTGGGAGCAGCAGGTTAAACGCGCGAGGAGTTTTGCGGGACCCATCGCACTCATTCTGAGCGACTACTTTGATATGGTTCCTCTGCTTGGACAGCAGGTCAATAAGGTATACCCCAGTGGTAACGTTGCGCTGACCGCTCGATTTGGCGGCATTGACGTGTGGGGTCATGCCATCCTTGTTGACCAGGACGGTAAAGAAATCCTTGTGAGCGAGGAAGAAGCTTCTGTTGTGCCAGCGGTTTAACCGCTGCTCTAGCTGTCAATCTAGCTGCAGTAACGCGGCTGTATCGCCAGTTACTCTGCGGATTGAGCGGACTGCTTCCAGATCAGATAAATGCCACGCATAGTAAGCTGCGGATCAACCACGTCAAAGACATCTGTTGCTTCGCTAACGGTGTTTGCCAGGCCACCCGTTGCAATAACAGTCGCGCCCTCAATACCAGGCTCTTTGAGCGTTCTGGCAACCAGGCCCTCTGCCTGAGCGGCTGCGCCCACTACAATACCTGCCTGAACAGCGCTTTCGGTGGTGTTGCCCAAGACGGTCTCGGGCGCCTTAATAGGAATGCTGGAGAGCTTAGCTGCGCGCGCAAACAGAGCGTTTGCAGAGATCATAATACCTGGTGAAATAGCGCCTCCGCGGAATACGCCGTCCTTATCAACAACGTCCAAATTGGTTGCGGTGCCAAAATCAACCACAATAACTGGATAGCCGTAGCGCTCAGTTGCAGCAACGGAATTTGCTACGCGGTCGGCACCCACAAGCTCGGGGTGGGGGATATTGAAGCGAATCTTATCCGTGGAAAGCGCGTTAATGCGGGTCAGAGGCTTGTTAAGCAGCAGCTCAAAGCAGCGCTGCCAAGCACGTGTGATAACAGGAACCACGCACGAAAGTCCACCTCGCCTCAACGTCGTCTAGACTCAGTCCATCTTTTCTGGAAGAACGTGAAGAGACGACCGTGCAGAAATATCGGAGGTGTCGCTTTGATCGGTAGGCATTCTCCAGCCGCGCACCATAGTGCCTTCGCTGTCAAATAAACCAATGGCAGTTTGCGTGTTACCCACATCAATCGATAAAAACATTATGCCTCCGAGGAGCTGTAGACCAGCTTTTTATGACGTATTGGATTTTAGCCCATTGGGGCATTTCTAAAAGTTGTCGTAGTAAAAAGTTGTTTTACAGTTGTTGCAGTTGTTGCACAGTTGACGCACACAAGAATTATCTGCACAAAATGTGAATTTCTCGCCAACTACTTCTAGCAACAGACGGTTTGTTCTGCTATACTTTTTCAGCTTATTGTCTTGATTGAGCACGTGCTCATAAAGACGCCCCTGCTCTGGTCGGAAACCAGGGCCGATGTAAGGAGTCCTGCATGAAGCAAGGTATTCATCCAGAGTACGTAGAGTGCACCGTTCGTTGCACCTGCGGAAACACCTGGACCACACACGCAACTGTTCCAGAGATGCGTCTTGACCTCTGCGACAAGTGCCACCCATTCTATACGGGTCAGCAGAAGCTTGTCGATACTGGTGGACGTGTCCAGCGCTTCGCCGACAAGTTCGGTGGCGCAGCAAACGCTGCTCTTGAGGCTGCTAAGGCTGCCAAGGAGGCAAAGGCTGCTAAGGCTGCTGAGCAGGAGGCTGCTCGTAAGGCTGCTGCTGAGGCTAAGGCTGCTGAGAAGGCAAAGCGTGCTGCTGAGTTCGCAAAGAACGCACCAGCTGCAGAGCCAGAGGCTGAGGCTGAGGTCGAGGCACCTGCAACCGAAGAGGCTGCAGAGTAGCAGGTATTTGCTCGCGCAAAGACCGCAGAGTACAGAATCGGGGTAGCTTCGGCTGCCCCGTTTTTGTTTGGCGAGAAACCCTCTCAACTCAGAGGGTATACTTGAAAGTGAAAAATCTGCCGTCGGAGGACGAATGGAATCACTGTATACAAAGTATCGCCCGCAAACGTTTGAGCAGGTAGTTGGCCAGAAACATGTGGTCGGCACCCTTGAGCGAGCGGTCTTGGAGCAAAAGCTTAGCCACGCATACCTGTTCTGCGGACCTCGCGGCACAGGTAAGACCACTATGGCTCGCTTGCTGGCAAAAGCCATTCTCTGTCACGAGGCGCCTGGTCACCTGCCCGACGGCACTTGTGAGGACTGTCAGTTGATTGCCGCTGGTCAGCATCCAGACGTCTTTGAGATTGACGCCGCTTCTAACACCGGTGTTGATAACGTACGAGAAGAGATTATTTCTCGCGCTAGTTACGCTCCTGTGCGCGGCAAGGGCAAGGTTTACATCATCGACGAGGTGCATATGCTTACCTCGGCGGCGTTTAATGCCCTGCTTAAGACGCTGGAGGAGCCCCCTTCGCACGTGACGTTTATCATGTGTACCACCGATCCTCAGAAAATTCTTGCAACTATTCTGTCCCGCGTGCAGCGCTTTGACTTCCGCTCCATTGCCGCTGATGAGATGGCAGAGCACCTGGTCAACGTCTGCAAAAACGAGGGCTTTACCTACGAAGACGCAGCTATCGATCTTATTGTTCGTCATGCGCGCGGCGGCATGCGTGACGCTCTGTCTTCTCTTGAGCAGCTCTCCGTTTACGGCGGCGGCGTCATTTCTGAGCAGACGGTTCGGGACGTTTTGGGTCAGTCGTCCGGCTCTCTTATTAACAACGCTGCGATGGCTCTGGCTCAGCGAGACGTTTCTTCACTCTTTACCACGGTAAATACGCTGTTTGAAGGCGGCAAAGATCTGCTGCAGTTCACGCGCGAGCTTGCCGTTCACGTAAGAGATCTCTACATTGCCGCAGCTGTAGGCGTTGATTCTCCAGCGCTGGCAAATTCCACCGCATCAACCGAGCAGCTTACCAAAGAGGCTCAGGCCTTTGGGTCGGTTGATAGGCTCTCCAGAATTCTGACTGTTCTGGGTGACGCCGCAAATCAGATGCGCACCGCCGTGAATCAGCGACTTGTCCTGGAGGTTGCGTTTACCAAGCTGGCACGCCTAACACAGAGCTTTCATTGGAAGCGCTGGCCGACAGGGTAGCAGTTCTTGAGCAGCAGCTAGCAAGCGGTGTTGTTGCGGCTCCTGCTGGCGAGAAACCCGCAGCTCCCGCGCCTGCTCCAGTGCCGCAGCCGGCTCCTGTTGCCGCGCCGGCTCCCGTCCCTGCGCCCGCACCAGCGACGGCTCCAGCACCCACGCCACAGGCGGCTCCCGCTCCAGTTGCAACTCCAGAGCCTGCACCAGTCGCTGTGCCTGCATCTGCGCCAGCTCCAACACCGCAGCCTGCACCAGCACCCGCAGCCGCGCCAGCTCCGCAACCTGCGCCTGCGCCACAACCTGCGCCTGCGCCTGCTCCAAAGGAAGTTGACCAGGCAGACGCACTTCTCGTCAGACAGTGGAAAGAAGTCGGCAAGGTTTGTGCCTCCAAGAACGCTGCTCATGCAGCACTGCTGGTCAGCTCAACGCTTGAGTCCGACGATGGCTCTGAGCTGGTAGTTACGCTGCCAAAGGGCTCTTCGTTTGCCATGAGAATGCTCAGCGCACCAGCAGTTTCCGAGTTTGTAAAAGAGTGTGTTGCCCAGGTCATGGGTCCACGCCGTATCAAATATGTTGAGTCGAGCCTCGCTGCAACGGCAATCTCGCGAGAAAAACGTGCAGCTCAGGCGCCGGCTCCAGCTCCTGCACCCGCGCCTGCAATTCCAGCGACTCCTGCTGCGCCTGTCACACCAGCTCCTGCCCCAGTTGCTCCTGCGGCTCCAGCTCCAGCTCCAGCACCGGCTCCCGTTGCACCTGCGGCTCCACTCCTTCTACTGAGTCGTCGTATCCAATGCCTTGGGATGAGCCTGCGTCTGGCAGTGCGCCTGCTGAGGCTCTCGAATACGATCAGGTACCTTACAGCGATGACGATGTAGCTGCAGTTTTGGACAACTCCGCTGAAGATGTCGCTTCAGCTCCAGTCGCGCCTACGCCAGCATCCGCGGCTCCAGTTGCACCTACGCCTACACCTGTTGCAGCACCCGCAGCACCTGAACCCGAACCAGTTCCGGCTCCAAAGCCTGCTCCAGTACCAGCTTCACCAGAGGATATTGCTGCTCGTTCATCGCTTCCACCAGAGCTCAACAGCGTGGCAGACATGCTTGAGAAGGTATTTGGACCAGCGGTTTCTTTGTCGGTAGAGAAGAAGCTGGATGCCGAAACTCCCGTAGACCCTTCAAATAACTAGAACTTCTCGCGATATACTCGCGATATGACGCTTTGGTGCATGGATCCTCATGCGCCAGCGTAAAAAGCGCAACTTGTCTAAAATAGATACGACGATAGGAGAACATATGGCACGTGGTGGATTTAACATGGGCGGCATGAACCGCAATCAGATGATGGCTCAGGCTCGCAAAATGCAGGAGCAACTTTTGGAGGCCCAGCAGAAGGCTTCTCTTATGCAGGCAACCGCAAGTGCTGGTGGCGGCGCTGTTAAGGTAACCGCATCCGGCGACCTGCGCTTGACCAACATCACCATTGATCCTGAGGCAATTGATCCTGAGGATATTGAGATGCTCCAGGACATGATTCTGGCTGCTGTAAACGATGCTCTTGAGTCTGCAGAGTCTCAGGCATCTGCCCAGATGAGCGCAGTAACTGGCGGACTGAATATCCCAGGACTGTTCTAATTCATGGCGTTTGATACCACAAATGATGGTCGTGCGCTGCAGCGTTTGCTTGACGAGTTGGGCCGACTACCAGGCATTGGTCCAAAGTCTGCTCAGCGCATAGCCTACCATCTTCTAGAGGTTGATTCCGAGGAGGCTCGCCGTTTGGCGCAGGCTATCTTGGAACTTAAGCAGCAGGTGCATTTTTGCCCTATCTGCTTCAACTATGCAACGCGCGACGAATGCGACATCTGCCTGGACTCTTCCAGAGATCGCAGCAAAATTTGCGTTGTTTCTGAGCCCAAGGATGTCTCGGCAATTGAGCGTACCGGTGCGTTCCATGGCCTCTACCATGTTCTGGGCGGCGTTATCTCGCCTATGGACAAGATTGGCCCCGAGCAGCTCCACGTGCGTGAGTTGCTGTCCCGCCTGGCCGATGGCACCGTTACCGAGGTAGTTCTGGCAACTAATCCGGACGTTGAGGGAGAAACAACCGCAACGTACCTTTCCAGAACCATTAACCCGCTTGGAATGACGGTTACCCGATTGGCAAGTGGACTTCCCGTGGGCGGAGATCTTGAGTACGCTGATGAGGTAACATTGGGACGTGCAATTGAAGCGCGTCGGGAGGTTTAAGCATGGCAAACCACATGAGAACAAGTTCATCTGGCGAGAAGACCCCTGAGGCTTCATCGGTTGATATGAAGAACATTTCAACGCTTCGTGCTGGTCAGGGTGCTCAAATTCCTCAGAGCCCACGACAGGCCGATAACACGCCTGAACCTCCAAATAGAAAATCGGTCATCATCTTGGTGGTCGCAGCTATTGTTGCGCTTACTGCTCTGTTCTTTATTGTGCGCTGCGCTACAAGCACTAAGAGTGAATCTGCAAGCCAGCAGCCAAAGCAGACCCAGTCCGCCTACGCTGACGAGAAACAGCAAGACGAGCAGGCAGTTGACGGCTCAGTTACCTTCCACGGCATGAAGTACTCTCTGGAGAAGCAAAGCGACGGCAAAACTGCTGTTGTTCGTACGAGTGACTCAGGAACTAAGAGCGTTCTGTTTGAGGTTGAGGGAACTCCTACCAGCCTGATTCTTTTTAACGACACCATTTTGGTTCCAGAGAATCGCGATTCTGGCTGGGATGTTGTGGCATGTGCACTGGTAGACGGCTCGCTTCCAACACTTATTGCCGATAAGGACGGCAAGGCTGTTGGTGGAAACGGTACTATCACTGCAGCTACGCTTGACGGAACTACACTTAAGGTGACCGATTCCACAGGAAACACCACCAGCGTTGCTCTTCAGTAAAAGCAACGCGAAGAAATTGTGGATTTCCAGTGGGCGTTCATGTTTCTGAGCTGCGGATATTCTCGCCAAGTGGTTATTTTCAAGAAAATTTTTAAATTCGTTGGAAATAACGCTAGACAAGAATAAAAGTTCCCTGTATTATTTCAATTCGCAACAAGGCGTCCGGGGTATTAGCTCAGCTGGTTAGAGCGCCGGCCTGTCACGTCGGAGGTCGCGGGTTCGAGCCCCGCATATCCCGCCATTGCATGTTCAAGCCCTCTTCGGAGGGCTTTTTCATTACCAAAAAAGTCCAGCATAAAAGATTTAAATTACATCTTTAATTTATTGAAACCAAGTCAGAAAATAGAGCATTGTGTGATATCTTTACATCAGAATGTGTCTAAGTGCTTCTGCTACAGGAACATTTAAAAGCAGAGGTAAAGTGAGGTGGATTGTGCGGAATCAGAATACTTTGGGTGCGCTGTCGCAACGCGATAGCGTAAGTTCCAAATCCGCAGAATCTTCCAATACAGAACACACTTCAGATTTGATCAAGAAAATTGCTGTTTTTGATTTTGACGGAACCGTCATTTCTGGACAGTCAGGACTCTTGTTCTCTGCGTATTTGCTCCGCCGCCATCTGTCCTCAATTGCACGCACGCTCAAGCTTGTGTGGTGGGGAGCTCGCTACAAGCTGCACCTTCCTCAAAGGCAAGAAGAGGCTCGTGAGCTGGTTGTTGGTGCACTTACGCAGTATAGCGTTGAGTTTGCAAATGCCGTCATGCACGATTTTCATCGCGAGGTAATTGAGGGGATGTATCGCCCTCAGGCGCTGGAAGAGGTGCGTCGTCGGCAGGCAGAGGGTTGCTGCGTGCTGTTGGTTTCAGCAACGTTTGAACCTATCGCGGAATTGGCCGCCCAGAAGCTGGGAGTGGACGCGTTTCTCGCCACAAAGATGCAGGTGGGAGCCGACGGGCACTATACCAGCAAGGTTGACGGTCCTGTGATTGAGGGCGCTCAGAAGCTGGTCTCGGCAACTGAGTGGTGTAACCAGCGTTTTGGCCAGGGCAACTGGGAGATTGCGTACGCGTACGGCGATCATTACTCGGACGCAACGCTTTTGTCGGCAGCTCAAACGCCGTGCGCCGTTTGCCCTGGTCCAACGCTTGCCAGACTTGCAAACAAGCGTGGCTGGAAAATTTTGAACTGGTAGCAACGACTGAACTAAGAGCAACGATTGAACTAAGAGCAGCACCTGAACCGATAGTAAGAATCAACTTGTAACAACAGCCGACCTGGTCACAAGCCAGATAAGTGAGAAAAGCAGTCCCTCAAGCGGACGCACGAGGGGTACTTGGAGAACCAATGGAAATTTCGCGCAAAACTGACTATGCAATCCGTATGCTTTCTTCGCTGGTGAGAAGCCCAAAGAAGCTTCTTTCTGTTCGCGATGCCGCAGAAGAAAACGATATTCCATACTCCTTTGCTCGCTCAATCCAGCATGACCTGGTCATCGCGGGCGTGATTGTCAGTACGCGCGGCGCTCACGGTGGCATGATGTTGGCCATTGATCCTACTGAGGTAAGCGTTCTTGATATTGTCGAGGCAGTTCAGGGACCTGTTTTTATTTCTAGCTGTGAGTGGGCAGGTCCTAATAACGAGCCATGTCCTCGTCATAATTCGTGCTATTTTGGGCCTCTTTGGTGCAGTGCCGAGAAAACCTTGCGTAATTTCTTTGCGTCCGTGACTTTGCATCAAGTTGTTGTTGAGGGTCTTATGCCAGAGATGGTTGGTGAGTTCCACCTGGTAAAGAACGAGAACGCCCAGCGTAATGAGCAGATTATCCAGAATGCCGCTGCCGCTATTGAGGCTGAGATTACCGCCGGTACATTTGATAACCTGCTTGATGGTGAGGTTATTTCTGCTGAGAAAAAGCCTTACGAGTTCAATATTGGTCGATAAGAAAATCTCACATACAAAAATGAGTGGCGAAGTGGAACCTGCATCAAAACTCACTCCGGAACTGCGTGCATTTGTCGAGTTTGTGGCCAAGAAAGGTCGCGAGTTGTATCGCGATTTGCCTTGGCGTCGCACGTATGACCCGTATGCTATCTGGATTTCTGAGGTTATGCTTCAGCAGACACAGGTAAGCCGTGTAGATGGCCGCTGGCAGAGATGGCTGGAGCGCTTCCCAACGGTCGATGCGCTGGCTGCCGCAGCGCCTTCGGATGTGCTTGAAGAATGGCAGGGTCTGGGCTACAACCGTCGTGCTTTGTCCGTGCATCGAGTTGCTCAGGCAATTTCTGAGGCCGGCGGAGTCTTTCCACAAGATCCAAAGGAGCTGGTAAAGCTTCCAGGCATTGGTCCGGCCACTGCTGCGGGTATTCGTGCGTTTGCGTTCAACCTGCACGGTGTTTACCTGGAGACTAACGTGCGCACGGTCTTCCTGCACGAGCTGTATCCGCAGGCAGAGGGTGTGCCAGACTCCGAGCTTGTCCCGCTGGTAGAGCTCACGTGCCCTGCGAGTGTTGTAGACGCCGCGAATGCCGCGGACGCTGATAGTACTGAGAATGATGCCACAGCGGAGCTCACACCACGTAGCTGGTACTACGCCCTTCTCGACTATGGTGCGTACCTGAAGAAAACCATTCCCAACCCTTCGCGAAGGTCAAAAAGTCACGTCAAGCAGTCACGCTTTGAGGGATCTCATCGGCAGAAGCGAGCTGAGCTCTTGCGCGTTCTTCTCGCCCATAAAGACGAGGGAGGAGCGGTGTTTGAGACGCTTCACCAGGAGCTCTGCCAGATTGAGGTCAATGCGGGGCGAGAAACCCTTGATGAGCAGGTTACCCTTGGCTTACTTGAAGAACTTGCGAAGGAGGGCTTTTGTCAGAAAAATGATGAATACTGGTTGCCCTAAATGGTTATAATTCATAGTGCTGACGAAGGGGTCAGTATATGAACATAAGTGCTAATAATTATCATTTGCATTTGTTCACCACAGGTAACACGGCGCTACCCAGGCGCTTAACATCGCGCTCACAAGCGCTTTGACATGCGTTAACGTGCCACTCGTTAGCGCGGGAGAGGAGAAAAAATGGCAGTAGATTTTGAGAATTCTCAGACAAAGAAGAACCTCGAGGCAGCTTTTGCTGGTGAGTCCCAGGCTACCAACAAGTACAGCTACTATGCTTCCCAGGCTGCAAAAGATGGTTATCAGCAGATTTCCAACATTTTCACCGAGACTTCTGGCAACGAGAAAGTTCACGCTAAGCTTTGGTTCAAGTATCTCCACGGTGGCAAGATTCCAGAGACTGCAGAGAACCTCAAGGACGCAGCTGCTGGCGAGAACTACGAGTGGACCACTATGTACGCTGACTTCGCTAAGGTAGCTGAGGAGGAGGGCTTCGCAGAGATCGCTGCTAAGTTCCGTCTTGTCGGCAACATCGAGAAGACTCACGAGGAGCGCTATCAGAAGCTTCTTGAGCGCGTTGAGTCCGGTGAGGTCTTTGAGCGCGAGGGTGTCAAGGTTTGGAAGTGCCTCAAGTGCGGTCACCTGCACGTTGGCGCATCTGCACCAAAGGTCTGCCCAGTCTGCGGTCACCCACAGGCATACTTCGAGGAGCAGTCCCTCAACTACTAAGTTGCAGCTTCAACTTTTAGTGCGTTAAAAATGTACCCGCCAGCAGGTCATCGGCTTGCTGGCGGGTATCTTTGTGCGTAGATGTTGCGGTGAGATTGGGTTTCTCGCTATGTGTTTAACGCATCTAGTGGACCGCTCGGCGCGCGCCTGACTTCTTAAAAGAATCTGTAACTTTTGCCTGAAAACGTCAAAGATTCGGTGGATTTGCCTGATTTCATCAAAGATTCTGTATCCAAAATACAGAATCTTTGCACTTTTCAGGCTCACTTTTCAGGCAGAGTTTAAAGCGCATCCGAGCTCGCGCTTTCATGAAGCCTGATTTTCTCGCCATGTCTGAGTAATTTGCCGGAAAAGTGTGCCAAGTCTGAGCTATTTGCCGGATTTTCTCGCCAAGTCTGAGTAAATTTACTCAGACTTCATGCACTTTTCAGGCTTATTGCGGCGCTTGAGTCTGGATTCGCAACTCAGAAGCGCCTGGCGAGAAGCCCGTGCACTTGCGGCACCCGCGGCACCCGTGCAATCGCGGCGCCTCGCGGCACCCGCGCGCTCTCAGCTCAGTGCCGGGCCAGCGTACCGGGCCCCGCGCTTACCCCTTGAACCAGCGGTTGGGCTGCTCGTAAGAGGGGCAGATGTCGCTCATGGGACAGCCGACGCACTTGGGGTTGCGAGCGGTACAGGTTTCTCGCCCAAAGTGAATCCACTCTTCGTTGACATCTTTCCAGAGTTCGTGGGGGAGAAGTGCGAGCAGGTCTTTCTCGGCAGCCAGCGGCGTAGAAGCCGAGCTCAGGCGCATGCGCTTGGAGATCCTGTACACGTGCGTGTCCACCGCGATGCCGTCGACCACGTCAAACATCTTGTTGAGGACGATGTTTGCGGTCTTTCGACCAACGCCCGGGAGCGTGACCAGGTCTTCCATGGTGCCCGGAACTTCTCCGCCGTACTCCGTCAGCAGAATCTGCGCCGTCTCCACGCAGTGCTTAGCCTTTGCGCGCCAGAAGCCGATGGTCTGGATGACCTCTCCGACTTCGACAGCATTGGCGGCCGCCATGGATGGGGCGTCGGGCCAACGACGGAACAGCTCGGGCGTGACCTTATTTACCGCGGCGTCAGTAGTTTGCGCCGAAAGCATAACGCTGATGAGCAGGGTAAACGCGTCGTGATAATCCAGCGCGCTCTGGACGCTTGGATAGAGCTCGTGCATGCGTCGGCACAGCTCAATGCCGCGTTCTACCTTGACTTTCTTTGATTCTCTGGGCATAACCTCTCCTCAATTCCTTCTATGTGTACCCAGTATGTAGTTACGTTATCACGTGAGGCGAGAATAGCAAAATAGCTGCATAACAGCTACAATAACAGCCCAATTGAAAAGTTATCAAACCTGCGCTTGCGCGGCGGACGTCGCTGGCAGATGTCTGTGCGGTCAGCCGTTACGGCATACGCGCCTGCGCGCCAGACGCAGCAGCGTCCAGCAAGGTTTGGTGTAACCCGCATGCGTTTGCATGTGGGTTTAGCGGCATGGCGGGAGACTGTGTGTTTATCAATAGAGTTGCAGCTCAACTACTGAGCGCGCCCGAGCTAGAGAAGCTGAAGCGAGAGCTTTCGCGTGGATCAGACGCCACACTGTCCCTCTCACAAAGCGCTCGTCCGCTGATGTTAGCTGCACTTTGGGCGCAAAATCCCCGCCCGTGCCTGCTAGTCGTTGCAGGAGAGGACGCCGCGGACCGCACGGCGCGCTCACTTGCAGCGTGGCTGGGAAACGACGCTGTGCTGCGCTATCCCAACCGCAAGGATCGTCCCTGGTCGGATACCACGCCTGATGACGCCCTTATTGGAGCTAGGTGCCGTGCCATCGCCAAGCTCTCCGCTGGCGAGAAGGTCATTGTAGTTGCAAGTGCTCACGCGCTGATGCGCAGAGTTCCCCCTGTTGGTTCGGGCTATTTTCTTCCTGCAACGTTTACCGTTGGCGACGACGTCCCCTTTGAGGACGTGGCCTCGCTGCTCGTCGGCATGGGATACGCCGATACAGGCGAGGTAGATGCTCCTGGCACCTTCCACATTCACGGCGATACGGTTGATATCTTCCCAGCTCAAGCTACAAGTCCTGTGCGCATTGAGTTCTTCGGAGACGAGATTGACCGCATCAGGCGCATGGTGGCAGCAACCGGACAGACTATCGGTGCCATTGATGAGGTTACCGTTGCCCCAGCTAGAGAGCTTGCGTTTACCAAAGAAACCATTCGCTGCGCAGAAGAGGCGCTCTATACGCGCGCGCAAGAAAACTCCGCGCTCGCTGCTGACCTGGAGCTTATTCAGCGTGGAGCTCAGGCACCTGCGCTTGAGCGCTATCTGCCCGTGCTGTACGGAGGCTCTGCCAGCCCACTTGAGCACATCTCTTCAGAGACGCTGGTAGTTCTTGCAGAGCCACGCTCGCTATTTGACGATTGCCAGCGTGTCTTTGACGAAATCTCTGCATCCGCAACAGCATCAAAAGTGAAACTAGATGGTCTGTATACAGATCCCAAGGCCATGGACTTTGGCTCGCAGCAGCGCTTGTCCTTCTCGTCACTTTGCGTACGGGAGCTGCGGTAACGTCGGAGCTCTCTGTGGTACAGCCGTCTATTGCAGGCTCGGATACAAAGCTTTTGGGTCGCGTGAGGCAGTTGGTGCAAGACCGCGATGCCGTGGTATTTGCAGTTCCAGACCGCGCCGCTCGAGAGCATCTCAAGTTGCTTTTCTCAGATGAGTCCATTCCGTTTGAGGAGTCGTTGGGTACGGCGCTTGAAAACGAGCCTGATCAAAACGGTGCATACGCGCCGCTCAAGCGTGGTCGCGTCACGTTTACCGACGCACCTGTTCCCGCCGGAATCATTATCCCTACAGCTAATCTAGCAGTGCTTTCTGTCTCGGACTTGACGGCTAGAAGTGCGCGCAACAAGAAGCGCTCCAAACGTATTGACCCCACAACGGTGACGTTCCCGTTTAAGCCGGGCGACTACGTTGTCCACGCAACGCACGGTATTGCGCACTTTATCGCCATTGTGCGTCAAGAAGTTGCAGGTAGAGAGCGTGATTACTTCCTGCTTGAGTATGCCAATGACGATAAACTCTATGTGCCCCTGGAGCAGGTTGATCGCATTACGCGCTATGTAGGACCTGACGGCAATAATCCACGTCTGACCAGGCTTAACACGGCGGATTGGTCGCGCGCTACTAACAAGGCAAGAAATCTGCCAAGAAACTGGCATTTGACCTAGTAGACCTCTATACGCGTCGCGCTTCAGTGCCGGGCTACGCGTTCTCACTGGATACTCCTGCTCAGGAAGAGATGGAGTCCAGCTTCCCATATCAGCTGACGCCAGACCAAGAAAGCGCAGTTGCAGACATTAAGCTGGACATGGAAGCGCGCAAGCCAATGGATCGTCTGCTTTGCGGCGACGTGGGCTTTGGCAAGACAGAGGTGGCGCTGAGAGCTGCATTTAAGGCGTGCCAGGATGCTCGTCAGGTTATGATTTTGTGCCCAACTACCATCTTGGCTCAGCAGCACTACGAGACGTTTTTCTCGCGATTTGCTCCGTTTGATTTGAAGGTAAGCGTGCTTTCGCGTTTTGTGACTCCTGCTCAGCAGAGAAAAGCGCTTGAGGGATTTGCGGACGGAACCGTAGATGTGCTGGTAGGAACCCATAGGTTGCTCTCAGCCGACGTCAATCCGCACGACTTAGGCTTGGTTATCATCGATGAAGAGCAGCGCTTTGGCGTACAGCACAAAGAGCAGCTCAAAAACATGCGCGAGCAGGTAGACGTGCTGACGCTCTCGGCAACGCCCATTCCGCGCACCATGCAGATGGCCATGAGCGGCGTTCGTGACATGAGCCTGATTTTGACGCCGCCGCCTGGCAGAAAGCCTGTTCAGGTAATGGTAGGCGAGTACAATCCGGATCTTGTTTCCGCAGCTATTAGAAGTGAGCTGGAGCGAGAAGGACAGGTGTACTACGTGTCCAACCGCGTGACCACTATTGACGAGGCGGTGGCTCGCGTGGAGGAGGCCGCGCCGGAAGCTCGCGTGGGAGTGGCTCACGGCCAGATGAGCGCTCGCGAGGTAGAAAACGTTATGCTCGCCTTCCAGGAGCACGAGATTGACGTGTTGGTGGCCACCACCATCATTGAGTCCGGCATTGACAACTCGCACACTAACACGCTGATTATCGAGGACTCACAGCGCCTGGGACTAGCTCAGCTGTACCAGCTCAAGGGCCGTGTTGGTCGCGGTAGGCAGCAGGCGTACGCGTACTTTATGTTCCCAGCAGAGCTGCCGCTGACGGAAGAAGCAACCGAGCGCCTGACTGCAATTAATGAGTTCCAAGATCTGGGCAGTGGCATGCGTATTGCCATGCGTGACCTGGAGATTAGAGGTGCCGGCTCCCTTATGGGCGCTGAGCAGCACGGAAACCTTTCCAGCGTTGGCTTTGACCTCTTTACGCAGATGCTGGGCGAGGCGGTTGCTGAGGCTCGAGGTGAGTCTGCTGAGTTGGAACAAGCTGAAGTTACCATCAATCTACCCGCAGATTTCTATCTTGATGAGGACTATCTGCCAGAGGTTGACCGACGCGTTCTGGTGTACCGTCGTCTTGCCGCAGCTACAGAGCTTTCCGATGTTGATGCGCTTCAGCAAGATACCGAGAATAGCTTTGGTGCCCTGCCGCTTGCAGGTAAGAACTTGTTTGATCGTGCTCGCGTGCGTATCCGCGCGCAGCGTCTGGGTGCAACGTCAGTAAGCCTGACAAATGGGCGTCTGGTATATCTGGGCGTAGAAATTCCTCGCGAACAAGCCCTCAAGTTGAAGGGTCGCGGTGCTATCGTGTATCCAAAGACGCATAAACTGGCGTATCCGTTCCATCGAAATGAAGAGCAGTTGATGCCCGCCGCCCTGGGAGTTCTTGAAGAGCTTGGTGGCGACGATGAGGTTGAGGAGTAATCATGAGCAAAACATCAGGTCAGACGTCACAGAACGCCACGAGCGCTGCGCAGAACGTCGCGCAGAACGCCGCGAGCGCCGCGCAGGATGCTGCGAGCGCCGCGCAGAACGCCGCGAGCGCCGTGGACACGATCTTTGCCGCGCCACACCTCAGGTGGGGTGTTATTGGTTGCGGAATCATTGCAAATCAGATGGCAGAGGTGCTGGCTTCGGTTGGTAGAACCATTGACGGTGTAGCCAACAGGACACAGGAGAAGGCCGTTGCGTTTGCACAAAAACACCACGTTAAACGTGTGTATGACAGCATCGACGCTCTTCTCGCCAGCGACGAGATTGACGCGGTGTACCTGACCACGCCTCACAATACGCACATCATCTACCTGCGCAAAGCGCTTCAGGCGGGCAAGCACGTTCTGTGCGAGAAGTCCATTACGCTCAACTCCGCCGAGCTGCTTGAGGCCGAAGAACTTGCACGTCAGAACGGTGTTCAGCTCATGGATGCCTGCACCATTTTGCACATGCCGCTCTACAAAGAGCTGGTCAGCCGCGTGGAAGCGGGCGAGTTTGGTCCAGTCAACCTGATCCAGGAGAATTTTGGCAGCTACAAAGAGTTTGATATGGAGAATCGCTTCTTCAATCCCAAGCTTGCGGGCGGCGCGCTTCTGGACATTGGCGTCTATTCGCTGACGCTCGCTCGTCTTTTCCTGAAGAGCCAGCCTCATGACGTGCTCTCCATGATGAATCCGGCCCCTACCGGCGTTGATCAGACGGACGGCATTTTGCTCAGAAACGCCGAGGGTCAGATGGTTGTCTTGGCGTTGACACTTCATTCCAAGCAGCCAAAACGAGCTATGATTTCCGCTGATAAAGCCTTCATTGAGATTATGGAGTACCCACGCGCCGACGTTGCCACAATTACGTGGACTGACGACGGCAAACGGGAGCAAGTCCAGGTAGGACGCACGGCTAATGCATTGGCGTACGTACTGGCAGATCTAGAGGCTGCTGTTTCAGGAGACGTTTCTGCTCAGGCGCAGCTTGAGGTCTCAAAGGACGTTATGGAGCTCATGACCGGCTTGCGCAACGACTGGAATTTCCTGTACCCTGAGGAGCAGTAAGTTCTATGACATCTGACGAGAAGATCTCCCAGCTAGCAGCTGTAGTTGATGAAGAAACAAAAGCTCGTCCGGGCGCACCTCAGACGCATCCGGAGTTTGATCGCCTGGTCAGAACCATCTGGCGCCTTCGCCAGGAGGATGGCTGCCCTTGGGATAAGGAGCAGACGCATCAGTCCATCTCGAAGAACATGATTGAAGAGGCCTACGAGGCGGTTGAGGCTATTGCTGAGGGCTCTCCCGAACACCTTGAGGAAGAGCTTGGCGATGTGCTTGAACAGGTAGTTCTTCACTCGCAGATTGAGGCGGATAGCGGTGCCAGTGCGGGCAGAGGGGTGCGCGACCGCGCAGCGGGTACGGCTGACATGCGCGATCGCGCAGCGGGCTTCGACATCGACGACGTATGTCGAGCGCTCAACCAGAAGCTGGTACGGAGACATCCGCACGTATTTGGGCCAGAAGCGGGTTCTACATCGTCGGCCGCGGCCGTCTTGGACGTGTGGGAGAGCGTCAAGGCTGAGGAGCGCGCCAGTGCAGAAGATACCGTGCACACCGAGGGTCTTCTCGACTCGGTTCCACAGTCTCTACCTGCGCTCATGCAAGCGCAGAAGATCTCAAAGCGTGCCGCAAAGATGGGCTTTGAGTGGGCGTCTGTCGATGACGTGTGGGACAAGGTTGCCGAAGAGCGCGCGGAGTTTGACGCTGAAGCCCCAGGTACGCAGCAGAAAACGGACGAGTTTGGTGACATCTTGTTTGCGCTTATAAACGTTGCTCGTTGGGAAGGCGTTGATGCGGAAGAAGCGCTGATGAGCGCCTGCAGGAAGTTCCGCGCTCGTTGGTCGTACATGGAGAAAGCTGCTGCTGAGAGAGGCTTCTCGCTTGACGAGAAACCCGAGCTACAAGAAGATTTGTGGCAAGAGGCAAAACGTCATCTTGATGCCTAAGCAAGCTGCACAGATTGCAGCGAAGACGTGCGACGTACCGCAAAGCTTACGACTTGCCGTGAAGCGACGACTTCTATTCGGTAAAACGATGAAATTCCAAACTGAGGCAGGGCTATCGGCGCTGCCTCTGCCATAATAAAGATGTTGCAATTTGTTGCGACGCATCACCAAACAAACCAGAAATGAGATCCGTGATGAGTCAAGACACCACTAAAAAGAGTGGTACAAAAAGAAAAACAACGCCCACCAAGCGTTCCGTTGAGCCTCTTAAAGAGACTGCCGCGGAGCATGCCGCTGGTGCTCTCAAAATATTTTCAACTAAAAAAACCGAGAAACCCCAGGTAACTGAGAAATCTCAATCTGATCAGAAGTCTGCTGTGGCAAAGAAATCCGTGGCGGCTCCAAAAGATACAGCGTCGTCAGAGGGCACGGCGCCATCAAAACGAGCTTCTTCCCAGGAGAGTTCCAAGGACGTCAAGTCTAAAAGAACTGTTCAAATTAAGAGAATTGACAGGACTCAGAAATCCGAAAGAGGTCAGAGGCCCGAGCGTGACCAGAAGTCCGAGCGCGGACAAAAGTCCGAGCGTGACCAGAAGTCCGAGCACGGACAGAAGACTGAAAGAACCAATAAACCGCAGTTCAGTGTAGCTTCTCTAGTAGAGCTTAAAGACAACGCACTTGACTTCGCGCGTAACCACACCAAGCTTGTCGTTTTTCTCGGCGTTGTAATCTTCCTGCTTGTGGGCTTGTATCCGCCAATTCGTGGCTACTACCACGCTGTTCGCGAGCATGACGAGTTACTGCTAAATCAGCAGAAGCTTGAAGAAGATCAAAAACGTCTTGAGTCCGAGGTTCAGGGTCTGCAGACAAAAGAAGGCATCATAGACGAGGCTCATAAGCAGGGCTTGGTTTCTGGTGACGAGGAATCTGCACAGGTAGAGGGTCTTGATAAAAAGAAGGACGAGAATACCGTTCAGCACCCTGATTATCCTTGGTACATCAAGGTTGGGGACTTTGTTTTTGGATTTACACCAGGCGATTCCGGCAATACTGAGGCTCCTAAGAGCGCAAACTCTGACGATTCTACATCTGCACCAGCTCCTGAAGAGTCTCACGAGCAGAAGAACTCTGGAGAAGGTGGATCTTCTGAGGGGTCCGGCGCCGACAATTCAAAGTCTGACAGTGGGAACTCACAATAATGCTTCTAGCTGCAATTGATATTGGAACCGTAACTGCTCGACTTGCGCTTGCGCAGGTAGAGGACAGTCGCGTCATTCGCATGGCCAAATACACCGAGATTGTCAATTTGGGTGAGGGTGTTGATACGGCAAAGCGCCTGCTACCTGAGGCAATCCACCGTTGCGTTGGTTGCGTTTCTTCTTATGTTGATCACGCGAGAAAAGAGGGCGCTGAGGCGGTTGTTTGCACGCTCACAAGCGCCGCTCGCGATGCAGAAAATGCTCCTGACCTGGGAATGGGTCTAGCTTCGCTGGGACTTGAGCCCATGATTATTCCAGGTGAAATTGAGGGTGCGCTTACTTTCTGGGTGTCTCTCACGATTTTGAGAATCATCGCATTCTTGTTGCCGACAGCGGCGGCGGCTCAACTGAGCTGGTCGTTGGCACGCTGGCAGGCCAGTCTGCAACCCAAGGCGCAGGTCAGAGTGCAGGTCAGCCTGCGGCCCAAGGCGCAGGCCAGCAGCTTGGAGGGCAGCAGCTTTGACATCAACTTTGTCGAATCCGTTGACCTTGGTTGCAGACGTCTGACTGAGCGATTTAATCTGTCTTCGGATCACCCATCAGCTGAGGACATTGATGGAGCTCACAAAATGGCGGCTCAGATGATGTCTGAGGCTATTGGGCGAGCTCAGCAGCAGTGTGCAGCACCAGAGCTTCTGGTTGGTGTTGGAGGAACCGCAACCAGCCTCATTGCCATCAGGGACCATCTTGACCCGTATGACCCGTCAAAGGTGCACCTCAATCACATCTCGCTTGACGAGGTGTCGCAGATAGAGGGGCTTCTCGCCAGCAAAACACTAAAGGAGCGAGAAGACATAACGGGACTTCAGGCAAAACGTGCACCCGTTATGCTTGCGGGAACTATTTTGCTTGCAGAATTGATGAAGAACTCGGGCTTTAAACACCTGGTAGTAAGCGAGAGCGACCTGCTCTTTGGCCTGGTGATAACCGCGGCTGCCGTTCACCAGGGAAAGCAGTCGCCTGTGATTTGGCAGCCAATTTTGCGCCCGCTGAATTAAAAGTAGTGGCATAATAGCTAGACATATCCGGGGGCGTGGCGGAATTGGCAGACGCAGGGGACTTAAAATCCCTCGACTTCGGTCTTGCGGGTTCGAGTCCCGCCGCCCCTACCACTTTTGTTGCAGAATAAATAGCGTTTTAGCTGCGTATTTCTAGAAAATATTTAAGTATTAGGCATTATTGAGCGTGAAGAGTGTATGGCTCTTGACCTGGTAAAACTTAACTCGACATTCAGCTCATGGGACAAAAATGGGACAATATTTAGTTTGATATATAAAAGTTCTATCAAATAAAGTTTATAATGCAGAAATATAGTAAGAAAGGTGGTTATTATGGCACGTAAAAATAGCTGTGTAGCTTCCTTTCTAGGGAGTTCAAGAGAGAAAAGTAGGCTTACACAGAAAGAAGTTTCTGCTAAAACTGGTATTCCGCTCGGCACAATTAGGCGTTGGGAGCAAGGCCAAAATGATCCTGATTTAAACTCCCTTATCCAACTTGTTAAACTTTACGGGGTTTCCTTAGATTCAATTCTTGAAATAGGAGTTGCTGGAGACAATAGCGTTAATTGCAATCGTAACTCTAGAATGACGTCTGTTTCACTTTTAAGTGGGATTACTGCTACCGCTTCTATTGAGGTGATAAATTCTGATGAAACTTACGATATTCCATCAGATATCTATGACAGATACCCACAGGCTTTTCTTCTTAAGGTTGTAGGCGATTCTATGAACCGTGTACTGCCAAATGGTTGCTATGCGCTCGTTAATCCTTGCCAAGAAGCATCTAAGCCTATGAAGGCATATGCAGTATGTGTGAATGGCTTTGACGCAACTATTAAGCGCGTGAAGCCATTATCGAATGGCTACGAGCTCATCCCAGACAGCATTGATCCTACTTATAGACCTCAGATATTTGACTTCAACGAGATTGACACACAGTCCGTTTCTATTATTGGTGAGGTTGTGTGGTATTTAGTGCCTTTTGGCTTTGAGATTTAAGGAGGGGAGATGTCACCTGAAGCTGAAGAATTGCTTAAAAATTTTCTTAGCAGAATGAGTGATGAAGGAAAACTTTATTGCGCAAATATGCAATCTATTGCATTTCAAGAACTTCAAGAGCACGGCATGTTTTCTAAAGTTACTTATAATCGCGAAGACGGATGGGTCAGACTGTCTACTAAAGCTATTCACTATTTTGAAGAAAAAGAAGCTCAACAAAAAAGCCTAGAAGAACAAGAACTAAACGAAAAGAAAGCAGAGCGAAGCAAGCTATTGCATGATATTTTAATAGTTTTTATAGGTGCAATGTTGGCTTTTCTGTTCCAGCTCTTAGCTTCAGCCATATTCCCTAAAGCTTAGCTAGTAGCAAGAAAAAGATTGCTGACAGCTCAACGATAATGACAGAAAGATGTATCTCGTATTTATCCATAGTAATTGTCCTCTCTGTGTTGTAAGACAAGAGTAGGTATTTAGTAACGTAAGTAAGGAGAAATATGAACGCAAGAAAGATCACTGTAGCAGTCGCAGGAGCAGCTTTGGCTCTTACTTTAGGAGCTTGCTCTGGGCAGCCACAACAAAACTCACAAAGCACCACACAGCCACAGACTAAGCAAGAGCAACAAGCGCCAGCCAAGAAAGACTTTGACGGCTCAAAGCAAGCTGAAGTTGGAGAAGGCTCTGTCATGCTTTCTACCGCAGCCGGTACTACAGAGAATGGCAATGTACCAAAGCTGACAATATCAAAAGATACTCAACTGATACAGATTGAGGTTGATACAAAAGACCTCGACCGCTCTGCTGTAACGCACATTTATGTAGACGGAATTGAGAATACAAAAGGTAACTATGGAGACTCACAGAATGCAATCAGCCTTTCAGGTGATGCCCTGAAAGCTGGTGACCATACAGTTGAGGTAGTCCAGTTTAAGGGTGATGACGTATCTGGCGAGGTAGTCTTCTACCGCAAGTTAAGCTATCAGATTGCTAATTAAGCAATAAAAAAGCTCCCTCACATCCGCCAAGACGCTAAGGGAGCAACTTCCACGTACTCAATAGGAAGGTGAATACATTATGCCACGTAAACATTCCTCATGGGGGGTCAAACCAGTCAATGGTTCCTGGAAAAATCAGAATCCGTTACATGGCTGACACAGGAGATGGTGGAGGATTCACAAGACATTCTGAGACCGTCTATAGCACGCACAAAGAGGCTGATGAAATATTAGTGTTACGTGCGCTTAAGGCAGAAGACATCAAGGCAGAATTCGACAAAATGACCATGGGACAAAAATGGGAAAAAGAGCGTGTTGTTAAGCTTTGATATTTTTTGTTTTACAGAAGTCTTTGCATGCTAAGATTATTGGCAGTGATACGTCTCGTTGACATTCTACGGAACCGAGACCAAAGAGCGGCTACCATCGTGTAGCTGCTTTTTTATAAGGAGAAGCTATGAATAAGCTTTTTCTTTCTATCGATCAGCAAATAGAGCTTTTAAATTCAAGAGGTGTTATAACAGATAAAAAGTCAGATAACTCCTATTCTGTTCTCTTTCAGAAACTTGTATACTACTTGTCTTGTACCTAACGTATGCATGACTTATTTCTTATTTACTTCGGAGGACCTATGTCATTTGAGACAGGAGTTTTTCCGGTTTTAGTTTCTGAGAACGAATCACTAGAGTCACTATCTCCGCAGGTCAGGGGAGGACTCAATACGTCGTCTGCTACACCTCTTCATGTTCAGCTGTCAGATTTGATGCGTGTCAAAATTCTGTCAGAAGACTGGAAGGCGGGAACGTACATTCCGTCTGAGGCCGAATTCATGACGCAGTATGGTGTCAGCCGAGGAACCATCAGAAAAGCCATTCAATCCCTGGTCAAAGAGGGTTTGCTGCTTACTCAAAAGGGTCGAGCAACGCAGGTTATTTCTAACACCGTCCGACATGCGGCAGGAAATACCGTGCTTTCATTTGCAGCCGCACTCAGAGATGGTGGCTTTGAGTATCGAACCGAAGTCCTATTTAAGCAGGTAGTTCCTGCTGATCAAGCCGTTGCCGAGCACTTGGAGATTCCCATTGGCTCTGACGTGCTCTTTTTGCGCCGTGTCAGGAGTGTCTCGGATAGGCCTGTGGTGTGTCAGGAGTCATGGTCCAACCTGCTTGTTTGTCCGCAGCTCGAAGAGGCAGACTTTGAGAATGAGTCGCTCTTCGACGCGGTTGAGAGGACATCTCAAAAAGAGATTGCGCGCTCTCGCATGCGCTATCAGTCGCAAATTGCAGGCAAAGATCATGCCGACTACCTGCAGTGTTCTCCAAACGAGGCTTTGCTTGTGCTCGAGCAGGTAATTGAACTATCCGACGGCAACTGCATTGAGTGGAGTCAGACTTGGCTTGCCCCACATCAGAGTGTTGTTGGGGTATCCGAGCAGGTAGACGGCTCTATTGGGCCTCTCGACATCTCCTCGGTCCGCCAGTCAGAGCATGTGGACGCATCGCCGACTTCTACAGAAATAGACTCTGATCAGCGCGCGCAGCTTGAGTTTGATCTGCGTCACGAAGCGCTAGCGGTACGTCGAGGCATCATCGAGCTGGCACATCGCTACAGCTCAACGCCATTTCACATTGGCGGCGCATGCTCTGTGGCAGATATTGTCTCTGTGCTTTTGAGCAAGGTTATGCAGGTGGGCCACAGGGATTGCGAGTGGGAGTTTAGAGACCGCTTGATTCTCTCTAAGGCTCACACATCGCTGGCGCTGTTCCCAGCTCTTCTACGTGCAGGAATGATCTCTCAAGAAGACATCGACCGCGGAGTTTTTGGGCCCGATGCTGTTCTCTTTAAGCATCCACTGCGAGATCCTCAGCGCGGCTTTGAAATCTCTGGCGGCAGCCTTGGTATGGGCTTGGGCTACGCCGCTGGCCTGGGGCTGAGTCTTCGCCGAAAAGATCTTCCTTCTCGCGTTTTTTGTATTTTGGGCGACGGCGAGTGCGACGAGGGCTCCATTTGGGAGAGCGCCGCGTTTATCGGCCACAACCAGCTCTCCAACGTGACGGTCATTGTTGACCAGAACCGCATGCAGCTGGATGGCCCTTGCGCGTCCATTTTGGACACCGGGTCAATTGCAAGAAAGTTTGATGCGTTTGGCTTTGAGTCCGTCGAGGTAGATGGCCATGATGTGCTCGCGTTGTACGACGCACTAAAGCAGCAAACTTCCAGGCCTCGTGCGATTATTGCACACACCATCAAAGGCAAGGGACTTTCATTTGCCGAGAATAACGTCTCGTTCCACGACGCATGTGTGACGGACGACCTCTATGAGCAGGCATTACTTGATCTGAAAGTTGCAGAGGAGGCATGCTCATGCTAGACACATCTTTGCAGCCAGCGTGTATTTCGGCCGAAGAGTCGCAACTGCTTGCGGGCATGAATACAAAGAAGTGTTCGGTTGGGTCATGGGTAAGATTGCCGAGGACGATGAACTGCTAACTGTTGCTGTTGCCGACTATGGTCGTCGTTTGAACCTGGACCGTTTCCGAGAGCTCAGACCAGACGGCTACATTCAGTGCGGAATTGCGGAGCAAAATCTCGTTGAGGTGGCATCTGCCTGCGCAAATGAGGGTTTCCACGTTTTTGCGCCGTGCTATGCCACGTTTGTGACCTCTCGAACGCTGGATCAGATTCGCGTCAACCTTGGCATGATGAAGTCGCCTGTAGTGCTTGTGGGTGTTGCTGCCGGATGTGAATCTGCAGCTACAGGTCCATCTCACATGGCGGTGGAGGACATAGCGGTAACCAGGACCATCCCGGGACTTTCCGTGTTCAATCCGGTTGATAACGCCCAGCTTGTCGCAACGCTCATGGAGCTTGCAAAGCATCCACGGCCAGCTTACGTGCGCATGACCTCGTGTGATAGCGTTAACCTGCATCCAAATGGTTACGTTTTTGATGCCTCTGGTGTCGAGAAACTCTTTGAGTCGTCACACGTGGTGGACACGGCAAGCGTAGACGGCGCGGCAACTACCTCTCAACCGAAGCGCGTGACCGTTCTTACAACAGGCGCGATAACCAGCCGAGTCGTTGAGGCTGCTCAGCGAACTGCAGAGCAGGTGACTGCAGAGCAGACCGCCGTCGCTCAGACGAACATCGAGGTCTACGGCGTGTCGAGCATTAAGCCACTTGACGCACCTCTGACGGAAATCTGTCAGAACTCTGACGTGATTATTACTGTCGAGGAGCACAGCGTTTTGGGTGGATTTGGAAGCGCCGTTCTCGAGCAGCTCAGCTCTTCAGGTTCATGCCCGCAGGTAGTACGTTTAGGTATGCCTGACGCGTACTTGGAGGCGGACGTTCACCACAACATTCTTGCGCGTGCTGGACTATCGGTTGAGAGTCTACAAGAGGTTCTTCTCGCCAATTGTTAAATCAACTGATCAAATCCGGGAAGTCTTTCTGTATACTCGCTTGATGATTTAACATTCCAAGAACGACCGAATAACTTTTGAGAGCTCGACAATTTTCATATTGAAAGTCTTTAATTAATTAGCCCTCATGAAGATAGTTAGTTAGTTGGAACTATCCCTTGCCCATTGAGATGATGAACAAGGGATAGTCCCCATGTTCTTGATTGATTATTTTTTCAACTTCTTGATTTGTAGTAATGCGCCCGATTCCATTATTCCAGGTGACATGCCAGTCACAGTAAAGGACTGATTTTTCAGGTTCTTGCGGAGGTGTATATATCCCACCAATCATTTCTCCCTCGCAAATGAGTGATGGCATTGAATAGAACCACACATTATCTGAATATTCATCAGTAAAAGTTACACATGCAATTTGAGTCTCAGGATTAGGGGTGTCACATTGGACCCATTTAATACTTCGGGGGTTCAAGCTCCCAGTAAAAAGAATATATATAATCAATGCAGACATAGGTATTATCGCAATGGTTTGTAAAACGGTGTGTACAAGTTTTCTACTATAGTTTAAAGACTCAAAAAAGCTGCGAGATGACACGATTAAAAAAATGACTATAGACGCTAAAACAAAACATGCCATCCAGTGTCTAAAAAACAATACTCCTAAAAAACACACTGGAGTAGGATATGTTATGAACGGAATGAATTCATTTGCATAGAACACCAGAAAGAGAGCTGCTAAATAAATGGCCGCTCTTAGTAAATGAACAAGGCGATTAGTCTTTGAAAGCATCTCATTACCTCATTCTGCAAGTTTGAGAAATAACATCAACTCATGATTTCATAGACGGATAAGATTTGTATGTATGGGATAAAAATTTTTTCTTGTTAGGGTTTCAACGGCATTTGAGTTTGTAGTCGTAATGTCGTATTGGTTATTTTCATGAACTAGTAGCCACTCAATATCTTTAGTTGGTACTGAGTCGCTATATAACCTAATAGTTGCTATACTTTCTCCCAAGCCGAATGGAAAACGTAAAACATAAAAGTGGAGAGTTTCTTCTCCTCCAAAATCAAAATCCTCAAGTAAAACAACTCTGGATAATGAAATTTCTCCAGTATTTACTACAGGTTTATAATCATTTTGACAGGAAAAGATGCAAGGAATGAATAAAAAAATAATGCTGCACAAAAAGCAACAGAGGTATTATAAACAGCAAATAGGTAAGTTGCTTTTTTTAAAAAAAGTAACCATAGATTTTATTTTAGACAACAGTATTAGTGAAGTTATTAGAATGAAAATAGACATAAGGAATAATGCCTGCGGTATTGTTAACAAAGTGCCAAGAAAGCTCACTGGAGTAATATAATCAAGTGAGAAGAAAGAGAAATTTGAGAAGAAGAAATAAACCACTGACAGGACGCAAATAACAAAATATACGAAGCAAATTACCGTGATAAAAACCCTTTTGACCTGTCCATCGCGATATCCTTTTCTGTAGGCAGATAAAGACATTTCAGTAGAACGGTGATAACGAAAAAACTCCTTATTGTGGGAGTTGTTATACTTTCGGCGCTTTTTGACCTTCTCGCAAAAATCGGCCCTATTTCTATGGGTCAAATCACAATTATATTTTATATTGTCGAAGAAAGTATGTCTGCAATAAAAATCTTAAAGAAGCTTGGCATAAAAACACCTGCTAGATTAGTTAAACTAATAAAAGAAAAACTTAATGACAAATAGCGTATGGTGCCCCCAACGGGAATCGAACCCGTATTGCCGCCTTGAAAGGGCGATGTCCTAACCGTTAGACGATGGGGACGCGAAGAAAAAGTATAGCAAAGATGTTGCAGATTTCTAGGGCTAAACGAAGCGATTTTGGGCTTTCATCTATTCTTCGTTTTCCCACCAGTCCAGTCCGTCCTTAAACGCGTAGTCGCGAGCGCTCTGAGTTACGCCGGGCACCGACTCAGCCCATGAAATAAATTCCGGCACGTCGGCGATAATCGCTTCGGCCTCGTGAACTGCGATAACGTTTTCGGCAAACGTGTCGGGCGTAAAGTTGATTCTGCACGGAATGTAGAGATCAACAAAAGATGGCCTGAGCAGCGCATATGCCGCTCCCTCGCCGAGGTTGACAAAGCCTTTCAGCGCGCGCTTTGCCGCGGGCATGCGATTCAACTTGAAGAACAGCAGCGTAAACGCCAGACGCATCCAGGCATTTGACTGATACCCGCAACTCTCGTCAAGCTTGTGGAGTCCTTCCTCGTCTTCCAGGCGAGCAAGAACATATGCCAAGGTAAAACGTGCACCCAGTAAATCTGTTGGCGAGAAAAACAAGAGGTCTTCACAGGCTTTTTTGGAGAGCTTGAAGCAGGCGCAATCTGTTGCTACCTGGGCAATCTGCGCATAGAGGCGCAAAAGTGGTCGAGCTTCAGCGCAGGTCCAAGCGTCGCCGTGAGTTTGCTTTGCTTGCTCTAGTTTTGGTCTAAAGATAGAGTCAAATTCTTTTTGCAGGTCAAGTAGGTCGTTGAGGATTGCTGCAGGATGATTGTTGGAGATCTGTGCAAGAATTCGCTGTGCTTCAAGATTAATGCTTGTGTTAGCAAGAGCTGGGTTTTCAATGATATTTGTCATTTGATTATGCAAGAAGTTAAGCAGATCCATCCGACTTGCAAAGAAGTCAGCATCGGAATCAATTTCTTTAGTAATTCCATCCTGATACTTGCCAATGACATTGACGTATTGAGCAAAAGCCTTTTCTTCTTCATCGGCAATGAAGTCTTCAGGCGAAGCTTCTACCGCAAGTTTCAACTCATAGAGAGCTGCCTCAGATACGATGTTCTTTTCTTGCGCATGCTTGGTTACTAGGCGGTCTACCTGTTCACTGACCATATCGTTAGCGGAATGCTTAATCACTTTGCATCACCGCCCGAGTATGGATTATTTGGCCCATCAATATGCGGTCCGCTTGGTCGCGGGCCAGCGGGACCTCCGGGGAAGTCGGGGCCGACCGGGCCGCCGGGGAAGCTGGGGCCGACCGGGCCGCCGGGGAAGCCGGGGCCGTCGTGCACGCTGCCGCCGGATTCACCAGGGAACGAATCGGCAGAAGCGAACAACGCATTTGCCTGCATCTGCAACTCTTTTTCTGCAAGTTCAACGGTCTTTGGGTCTCTCGCCCTCACTTGATCTGCAAGCCAACGACCAAGAACACCGCGTCCTATCAGGTCATTTCCTTCTTGTAGCAGCACGGTGGCCTCTGCGATGGCAATGATGAGCTCGTCCTCAGAATAGGGAAGTACGTTGAGACGAGAGAATTCTCCCTCGGGCAAATCTTTCTGCACAAAACAGCAAAGCGTTGCCTCAGGATAGCGCTCAATCAGCAGGTCAAGATAGTGTTCCGCCTCAACCAGCTCGCGCTTCTTGAAGTGAATAGCCAGGCGAGCCAGCAAAATCCACGGGTCATCTGCCCCGCGAGGCGGATCAAGCTTGCGGTACTGATCCATAAGGTTGTCGAGGGCGTCTTCGTCCTCGAGTTTTGCGTATGCGAGTGCAAGCGTAAAACGAGCATCGGCTGCGTCCGCAGCGTCAAGCTCGAGGAGTTTCTCGCCATATGCGATGGCGTCTTTGTTGCGGCCGCAGATAAGCGCGCGAGAAGAAAGCGTGGCTAACCAGCGCTTATAGGGGTTGATGGCCAGGCGCTGGGCAAGTTCTGCCTGCTCGGCGGGAAGCCCCTGCGAGGACTCTTGCGCCTTCTGGTAGCACACGGCCTCAACCTGGGGGAGCTTCTCCACAAGGAACTGGTAGTAGGAGTCAAAAAGCCTGCTATTTGAGGCGTGGAGCATGCGTTGGGCATCAAAACAGTTGGGGTCCAGCTGAATGGCCTGATTGAGGAGGCGTTTTCCCTGGTCGATAAGGGCCTGCGCCTGAGATTCTTCGACAAACGGTAGGCGGTAATCAACAATTTCGGCCGCTTGCGCAACTAGATTGAACGCGCGGTCTTCGTCGGTTTGAGGGAGGGAATTGCGGTCATTGGAGAATCGCCAGTTGAAGTCCTTCATCAGCGTAGCAATGCTGTCCTCGTCGCCGACTTGCGTGCGAGCAAAGCGGAGGATAAGCCGCTGGTAGTCTTCTTTTACCGGGTCAAACGCCACAGGATTCCTTTCTCTCTTACGTAATGATATCGCAGGTTATTGAGGTGTGCGGTGCAACTCCGCGAGCGTCGTAAGAAGATTGCGAACGGCAGACGGAAACGTTTGGAGTGGACGGGTTTCTCGCCAGATGGGCGTCAGGTTCCTGTCAAAGGAGTGTATATATTCTGAACGATATTGCATAAAATGACACTTTCATTTTGGTGCAGGTGTCCAAAATGAGCTAGAATAGAAATGTTGAGAAGAAGTAATTGCGAAGAATGGCTTCGCTAGCCGCTTAGGGAAGCGGCACATAGTTAAGGAGAGGTTTTATGGGACGTTTTACTAATCCACGCGATCTGTATTTTGGCGAGGGCGCTCGTCATGAGGTTAAGAACCTCAAGGGTAAGAGGGCAATTATCGTTTCTGGCGGCAGCTCCATGCGTCGCGGCGGCTTCCTTGATGACATCGAGAATGACCTCAAGTCCGCAGGTTTTGAGGTTGCGCACATTGAGGGCGTCGAGTCAGATCCTTCCGTCGAGACCGTTATGAGCGGCGCTGCTAAGATGAGCGAGTTCCAGCCAGACTGGATCATTGCTATCGGCGGCGGCTCCCCAATCGACGCAGCTAAGGCTATGTGGATCAAGTACGAGTACCCAGAGACCACTTTTGAGGACATGTGCAAGGTCTTCGGCCTTCCTGAGCTCCGCACCAAGGCTCACTTCTGCGCAATTTCTTCTACTTCCGGTACCGCAACTGAGGTAACCGCATTCTCCATCATTACCGATTACCAGAAGGGCGTTAAGTACCCAATCGCTGACTTCCAGATTACCCCTGACATCGCAATTGTTGACCCTGAGCTCACTTACGGCATGCCTGTTAAGCTTGTTGCTCACACTGGTATGGACGCACTGACCCACGCTATCGAGGCATACGTTTCTACCGTTGCTTCTATGTACACTGACGGCGACGCTCTCCACGCAATCCGCGAGATTGTCGAGTGGCTGCCAAAGTCCTACGCAGGCGACAAAGAGGGACGTCAGCACATGCATGACGCACAGTGCCTTGCTGGCATTGCATTCTCCTCTGGCCTTCTGGGCATTGTTCACTCCATGGCTCACAAGACCGGCGCTGCATACTCCGGTGGTCACATCATCCACGGTTGCGCAAACGCTATGTACCTGGGCAAAGTCATCCAGTTCAACGCTCGCGACGAGCGCGCAAAGACTCGCTATGCATTCATTGCTAAGGAGATCCTGCACCTCGAGGGCAACACTGAGGACGAGCTGGTAGAGGCACTTGTCCAGAAGATTCGCGACATCAACGACGCTCTTAACATCCCACAGGGCATCAAGAACTACGGCGAGGGTGGAACCAAGTCCGAGACCTCCATCATCGATGAGAAGGAGTTCTTCGAGAAGGCTCCAGAGGTTGCTCGCCTTGCTATCGAGGACGCTTGCACCCTCTCCAACCCACGCAAGCCTACCCAGGAGGAGATGGAGCAGCTGCTTAAGTGCGTCTACTTCGACCTTCCTGTCGAGTTCTAAGATCTAGCTTAGACACTTAGCTTCGCTAAAAGCCTGGTAGCGTTCCGCTACCAGGCTTTTTTGTGCGCACCGGTGTGAGCGCAGGCGGATAGGGCGGACGTGTGCGAGGATGTAGGCGCTGCGACGTGCTGGTAACGTGTGCAGGCGTGCGCGGATGGTTGCTGCGACGTGCTGGTAACGTGTGCAGACGTGCGCGGATGGGCATTTCGGTGTCGAAAGTTCCTCGAGTCACCTCCAAGTGGTAAAAAATGCGTTTAGTTGGAGATTTCATTTTTCTGTATACAACGTTTGCCCAGATAAAAGTTTTTGAGGCGGTAAAAAATCGTCTTAGTTGGAGATAAAACGTCTAATTTTCAATTTTCATTTCCAACTAAACGCGTTTTTTACCTTTTTCGGCACATAATTTTGAGCTCAAAAATTACGTATTCATGGAAATGAATTTAATTGCAGAATTATTCAGAATTTTGAAACCAAGCCAGAGAAGTTACATGATGAACTCCCGCAGGGTGCCAAACGACAAATCTTGCACAGATTTCCTGTGTGATTTCAAATCGGTCAGATTACTTGCGCCATTTCCGGGTATGGAATTCATACTTTTTCGCGAAGGAGTGCTATGGATTACTGTCTTTCGTACTTTTCAGCGTTTAATTTATTGATGAGTTCCTCTAGGCCATTTGATTCATCGTCGGCAGCAAATGCTATGGTCAGAGCGCCACTTGTTCCCGAGTCTACACCTGGAGCGGCCATGGAACGAGAGCTTGCCGTCTACTATGGGCTTCTGCCGGAGATACAAGGCGTGCGACCCCATCGGGAGTCTAATAGTAAGGTTGACCTGCTAATTCGTGATGTGAATTCTGCGTCTACAAGAGCAAATGTTGCACTTCACATCTGTAATTCAAAAGTTTTGCCATCAATGCTCCTGCCAATAGGTGCTGACTTAAAAGGATTTGTGACATCTCCAGAATTCACTTACTTGCAAGTTGCTTCAAAGCTTGATTTCATCGGCACAATTCTTGCAGGCAGCGCACTATGCTCTAATTATTTTTTGAACCAAAATGGTCACGGTGGAGTTTCGCAACGCCAAAATGGCCCTCTGACAAATCGCGCTGCAATTGCAAAGTTTCTTGCCACACAAGGAAGAAAGCGCGGCATCATTCCAGCTAAACGAGCGCTTCAGCACATCGTAGAGAAAGCTCGGTCGCCCCGAGAGACCTCGCTTGCCCTGCTATTGTGCCTCCCGTATAATCTCGGTGGCTTTAATCTAGGAACCGTTGAGCTCAATAGGCCAATTGAACTGGAAAACAGATATGGCGAGAAAATCACTCGAATTCCTGACCTAACCATTCAGCTCAAGGACAAAAGGCAGAAGCGGGCTACAGTGTTGCTAGATTATGACCCTGCGGTAACGCATTCTGGCGTCCAAAAAATCACGCGAGACCTGGATAGGGAAAACGAGCTGGTAACGGGCGTGCAATGTCCACATTTTTCGGTTTCTGGCGAGATGCTTAAAAGCTTTGAAAGCGTTCAGGGCTTGGTCCGCCAGATTCGCGAATCTACTGGAATAACTGCACGTGACACGACTATGTCAGATCTTGAAGAGCGACAGCGGGAGCTCTGGACACGGCTATTCAAATCCAGGTAGCAAAACCAGCTGCCACGTCTTTTCTGCGCCGTTTGCCGTACAATAGAGGGGCACAAACCGCTCATAATCACACAGCCAGAAGGAGAAAATCGTGGAAGTTAACGGCCTTATCGACCATACAAATTTGAAGCAAAACGCGACCGCTGAAGACATCAAGAAACTTTGCGCTGAGGCAAAGCAGTACAAGTTTGCAACTGTCGCCATCAATTCTTGCTGGGTTTCCCTGGCTCACGCCGAGCTCGAGGGCTCTGGGGTTGGCATTACTTCTGCATCGGTTTCCCTCTGGGCGCCGCTTCAACTGCAGCTAAGGTCGCCGAGGCCAAGCAGAGCGTTGCCGACGGCACCACTGAGATTGACATGGTCATCAATGGCGGCCACCTGGTCGCGGGTGACGACGACTACGTTATCGCTGATATCAAGGCTGTTGTCGAGGCCGCCGGCTCCGTGCCCGTTAAGGTAATCCTGGAGTGCTGCCTGCTTGATGACGAGCAGATTGTTCGTGCTTGCAAGGATTGCATGGCTGCCGGAGCTGCGTTCGTCAAGACAAGCACCGGCTTCAGCACCGGCGGCGCAACTGTTCATGATGTCGCTCTGATGAAGCAGACTGTCGGTGACACTTGTAAGGTTAAGGCTGCTGGCGGCATCCACAATAAGGCTGACGCTGAGGCAATGGTTGCGGCTGGCGCTGATCGTCTGGGCTGCTCCAGTGGAATCGCTATCGTCACCGAGTAGCTCGCTGATCAGGAGTTTACCGGACCGACACTTCACTGATAGGTAAATGAAAACGACCCCGTAGCATGTGCTGCGGGGTCGTTCTTAGTTGCAGTGAAAAGGGCACAAAAGCTGGTGAGAAACCCGTGTAGGCTGCAGCAACAATCGCGGCGAGAAAACCGTGCGAGCTGCGGCTTGCACCACCCGGATGCCATGCGCAGCTGGTATCGCGGTTCACGCCGCGTCTGCCGCGGCTTGTATCGCGCACCGTGCACCCGCCGTGGCAGCTCTAGCTGACGACAACCTCGCCAAAGCCCAGGTTGCGGGCTTGCAGTTCAATCGCCTGCATACGCTCATCGCTTGGAGAAGGAGAGTTCTCCATCGGACCGCGGACGCCAAAGTGCCTGAACTTCATGAGGCGAATGCGCGTTTGCTCGACCTTCTCGCCAAGTGTTGAGGCAATGCCGTCAACAGCGGCTTCAGCGTCGTTCCAGCCCTCGGTCACGATGACACGGACCTCTTCGAGCTTGTTTTGCTCGGCTAAAAACGCAAGATTTGCGGACTGTGACGCCATTTTCACCGGTCAGGTGCTCAAACCATTGATCATCCCAAGCCTTGACGTCAAGCATGACGCCATTTGAGAGATCCAGCAGATCGCGGTACTCGGTGAAGTCAATGGTGCCGTTTGAGTCGATGAGGCAGTTCAGACCAGCTGCGTTGCAGTAGGTGAAAAGCTCGTAGAGGAAGTCGGGGCGGAGCATGCATTCGCCGCCTGACGTGGTGATTCCGCGGATGAACGGCATGTTGGAAATGCAGCGGTCGGCCACCTCGCGTGCGCTGAGCAGCTCAATCTTTGGCGTGGATTTGTGCTGACAAACCTTGATGCAGTTGTCGCAGTTGATGCAAATGGAGTTGTCCCACACAACCTTGCCGTCAGCCACGGACAGGGCGTGAGCTGGGCATGGTTTGACGCATGCCTGGCAGGAGATGCATTCCACCTGGGTCTCGGGGTTGTGACAGTAGGCGCAGCGAATGTTGCAACCCTGCAGGAAGACGGCAGTTCGGCTTCCTGGGCCATCTACCAGCGAGAAGGGAATGATTTTGTTGACAGGAGCAACACACCCAGTTGGATGTGTTGCTCCCAAAGTTGTTTCTGTTGCAGTACAGGTCACGATTGCGCAGCTCTTCTCGCTAGTCGCTCATGCGAACCTTGCGCTCGCCAAGGTGGTTGGCGGTGAAGTTGCCCAGGCCGTCGTGAGCGGTGTCCTGAAGGACAACGTCGCCGGACTGGAACTTCTTCATCTCAGAGCGCTTAGCCAGGAAGCCGGTAATGCGGACCAGGTCACCCTCGGAGCTGTAGAACGAGAGGTACTTGTCGTCGATGGAGAATGCGGCCTTGACCACGTCAACGACAGCGTCTGGGATTGCGCTCAGCAGTTGGCTCAGCTGGGAAGATATCGGAGACACCACTGTTGAAGAAGCGGTGCATGCGTGCACTGTGGCGAATGTGGTCGTAGAGGTTTGCAGGCTCGTCGCCAACCTTGATGCGGACACCTGGGGTAACGCCCTGCTGGTCAGAGAAGCCAGCCTGTGCGTGCAGGGTGAAGCGACCGCCAAAGACCTCGGAGTAGACGGCGTCAAAGCTGTTGACCTGGTCGGCAATCTTGACCATGATCTGATCAGCTAGTTCGTTGGCCTCGTCATCCTTGCCGTAGGTGCGGCTGCTATCAAGGTGCAGCAGCTCAGCGACGCACTCGCTCATGCCGGCAACGCCAAACATGCCGCAGAAGCGCTCGCGAGAAATGAGACCTTCCTGAGCCAGGAAGCTGGTCTCAAAGAAGTTGGAATCCTCAACCATAAAGCGGACGCGCTCGTTCATGAAGTTCAGAACCTCGCCGGTTGCGGTTGGCAGCAGGTTGTTCATGAAGTCGTCAACGTTGGTTGCAAGTTTTGCAAGGCCAGGGAGAAGCACGCGGCTCAAAGTGTAAGCGCCGCCGCCCATAGGAAGGACGTTGTAGCAGCTTACGACGGTGTACTCGCCAGGGTAGGTCTCTTTGTGGATGCGGTGGTTAGCAAAAGCAGGGTTGGAGCAGACCATGGTGGTCTTGACTGCCAGGCGCATGAACTCGTCGGAGGTTACCTCTGGGTCGTACTTGAGGGTGAAGTTTGGAACGGCGTTCATGAGCTCGCGGTCAACCTCAAGCAGCAGTCTACCTGCGCGAGTGTCCTCTGGACCAATGTTTGCGTGGCAGTAACCACTAGCAACAGTGCGGTCAATGTGGTTCAGGAAGCGGCGCAGACGAGGCTTAATCTCTGCGTCAGTCATGCCCTCCAGGAACGGATCAATAATCTTGTCCAACTGGCCAACATAGACAGGACGGCTGGTGACAGAAGGAACGTTGTCGTAGAGAGCAGCAAGGCCCCAGAGCAGGTCATCAAGGGTCTCTGGCTTGTCAAAGCGCAAAAACTCGGAACCGTTCTGAGCAAATACCTGGTAATCAGGACAGATGTAGCGAGGGCGGTAAGGAGCGTTGCCCTCACACATGTCGTCAAGAGCGTGAGCTGCAAAAAGACGATCAAACTCAGCAGTTGTCTTAATAGGGTGCTCAGAGTTCTCGGCAGCCTGAGCCAGGTGCAGAACCTTCTGCTTGTACGAGAGGTTGTCGGAAGTGATGATGTCCATAAACTCGCTCATTAGTGCTCCTTACGTTGGTCGTGCGGTAACGGTTGTATGATTGCGACGGGTACGTCGGTCGTTCCAAGTTATGGTGCACCGCATTGCGCGGCGCGCTGCCTGGGGCGAGAAGAACGGTCTTGCCCAAGCGTTGTGCCAGGTACAGAGGTTAGTCCAGAAGGTGGGATTCTCCCTCGTGTTTCATTGCGTCGTCGAGGCGCTGGAACTGCCTCTCGGTAATAACAATCTTGCCGTGCTGAACAGAAACCATGCCCCTCTCCTTAAGCTCGTCGATGCCGCGGGCAACAGTTTTTGTGCTGGTACCAATCTTATCTGCCAACTCTTGCCTGGTCAGACGCACCGTAAACGGCCACTCAACAACGCCGCGGTGAATCTGATCGCGCGTCAGCTCGCTAAGCATGTACATCAGGCGCTTGGTTCCGCTCCAGGTCAGCAGGCTGCGCTCGTAACCAGACTGACGCGTCAGATTCTTGATAATCCAGCGTGAGCGGGTGAGAAGTGCCTCAGGGTCCGAACGAATCCACTGCAGGTAGTCCTCGCGTGGAACCGAAATAAACTCGCAGCCGGAAGTTGCGGTGAGCGATCCCAGGTAAAACGGGCTCTCGCTAATAACTTCCATCTCACCAAAGCAACAGGCGCACGATACTCGTCAATAACATACGTGCTACCTGCGGAATTATGCGACGTAGTGCGCACGGTACCGCGGCACAGAATGTACACGTTATCAACGCGGTCCAGCATGTGGACAAGGGTCTGTCCGGAATTAAGACGAATCTGCCTACAATGAGAAAGACGATTAGCGGGAACGCGAGAAGCCCATTTGATGATCTTCTTGCGAACGTCGGAGTCAAGACTGTCAAGGTAGGTTAGAACGTTCACACGAGACCTCGCTGTTCTTGCTTCGTAAGTCCTCATTACAGGACAGTTTTGGCTTAAGTTTGAGTAATTGTACCTGCTCCCTAAAATAAAAATAAGGACTTTTGTCCACTTTTTGAGACAATTTTCTTGAACGGTATCGGGCTGCGATTGGGCTGCGATTAGGTTGCGGCCAACCTACGGCCAACCAGCGGTCAGCCACGGTCAACCCGCGGTCAGCCCATGGTCAGCTTGCGGCCAGTCCACAATCAAGCTGCCGCAAGACATAAAAAGCCCCCACATCAAATGAACTGCCCCCCATTTCTTGGACACGAGAAATGGGGGGGGCAGTTCAAAACACACCTAAGTCGGATAATCTGTCAAAAAGACGTATACATGACGCTGAAAATACCTCAAACGCGCAGATTATCGTCATTAGATGTGTAAAATGCCCGCAATTGAGCAGAATATCCGACTTTGGTGTGTTCCTTAGGCGCGGAATTTACCTATAGTTAAATCTTTTATATGATGCTATTCATTTTCTAGCATATTAGGTTAAGTTTATGCATAGAAATGTATATCAAGCGGTGCAACCGCTAGCTGCCCGGCTCTCTTGATTAGAAACATGTCGATTCTTCAGCGAGACCTACCAAAGCTGCACTATTTTGTGCGCCAGGCCTAAAAGCCGACGCTAACACGCTGCAGAATCATAATCACCCGCATATGAACTGCCTTCCATTTCTTATGTTCAAGAAATGGAAGGCAGTTCAAAACGACGCGGAGGCCAAAGGAACTGCGATGCTTACGCAGCGCGTGCGAGCACTTACTTGCGGTTGCAAACCTCTGCAGCAACCTTTGCGCCAAGAGCAACGTTGTTGAAGACCAGCTGAATGTTTGACTCAAGGGAGTTGTTACCAGTGATCTCAGCAACCTTTGCCAGCAAGAATGGTGTGGACTCCTTGCCGTGGATACCGTTTGCCTCTGCCTCTGCAAGGGCCTTCTCGATAGCTGCGTCGATGGTGTCCTTATCCATTGCGTACTGCTCAGGAATTGGGTTGGTAACCAGAAGACCGCTGTTCATACCAATCTGCTGCTGGGTAGTGAAGATCTCTGCCAGCTCAGCAGGGGAGTCAACGCGGTAGTCAACGCTAAAGCCACTCTTACGAGTGTAGAACGCAGGAAGCTCCTCGGTCTGGTAACCAAGTACTGGAACACCCTTGGTCTCCAGGTACTCAAGGGTAAGGCCAAGGTCAAGAATGGACTTTGCACCAGCGCAGATGACCATAACAGGAGTCTGTGCAAGCTCCTCGAGGTCAGCGGAGATGTCCATGGTGGTCTCAGCGCCACGGTGAACACCGCCGATGCCGCCTGTTGCAAAGACGTCGATGCCTGCCATGTGAGCAATCATCATGGTAGTAGTGACGGTAGTTGCACCGTCCTTCTTCTCAGCGATGATAACAGGGAGGTCACGGCGGCTAACCTTAGCAACCTCGCGACCCTTCTTGCCCAGGTAGTCAATCTCGTCAGCGGAAAGACCGGCACGCATCTGGCCGTTAATAATTGCGATAGTTGCAGGAATTGCACCGTTGTCGCGGATAATCTGCTCAACCTTCAGAGCGGTCTCAACGTTCTGTGGGTAAGGCATACCGTGAGAAATGATGGTGGACTCCAGAGCCACAACAGGCTTGTTCTGCTCAAGTGCCTCTTTGACCTCGTCAGATACAACGAGAAAATCCTTCAGGTTAGACATATATACTCCAATCGTAAACGACTAATGGAACCGAAGTAGTGCCGCGCAGACGCGCTGTGCCGTGCAGACACGCTGTGCTGTGCAGACGCGCTGTGCTGTGCAGACGCGCTAAATACCTGCGCGCTTGATAACCTCGTCAACGTTGAGCTCGCCGTTGATAGTGTCCTCACCCTCAATGGCCATGCTGGAAGCAGCCATGCCTACCAGGCCGGTCTGCTCAAGCGTCATGCCCTGAGTGTATGCCCAGGTAATTCCTGCCATCATGGCATCGCCCGCACCGGTCATGTTGACAAGCTTTGCGGGAAGCAGTGGCAAGCGGACGGTCTTCTCGTGATCAGCACAAAGAAGGCCCTTCTCGCCAAGGGAGATAAACACGCGCTTCAGTCCTGTTGCAAGCAGCTCCTGAGCTGCGGCTTCAAGGGGAAGCATCGTCGGTGATCTTGATGCCCGAGAGCATCTCGGCCTCAAGGCGATTTGGCTTGAGCGTGTGAATCTTACCCAGCACCTTCTTAAGCTTCTGTGCCTTGATGGAAGAAACGGGATCGCAGAAGATTGGGCAGGTCACGTTCTTGGTAATGAACTCGATGGTCTGCTGAGGCAGGTTGGTATCAATCACGCAAGCTGCGGCGTGCTGGATAACATCCAGGCGCTCCTCGATGCGCTCAGGGGTGACATACTCGTAAATCTGCATGTCATTGATGGCTTCCTGCATCTCACCGTGCTCGTCCATAATGAAGAGGTAGGTGGAAGTGGAAGCGCCCGGCACGGTAATGGAAGCATCGATGTCAATACCGCAGTCCAGGCAGCCTTCTTTGAGCTCGCGCGCACGATAGTCCTCGCCAAAAGCGGTGAGCAGACGAACGTCGCTGTCGAGAAGGGCCAGGTTGTGGGCAACATTTCTGCCAACGCCACCAAAGGACATGGTGACCTTGCCAGGGTTGGAATCTCCCGCTACAAGGGAAGCGCTTGGACGGCCAGCAATATCCATGTTGGCGGCACCAATCACAATAAAGTAGGGACGCTCGCTCAAAATGTAGCGGCGGCCCAAAATTGCGCCCTTTGCGGTAAGGTTGGAGATGTGAACCGAAACAGAAGAACGCGAGATACCTGCACGCTCTGCAATTTCCTTCTGAGTAATGGAAGGCTGCTCTTTAATCCAGTTGAAAATCATCTGTTCTCTATTGGTGAGCATCAGGCCTCCTAGCAGCAAATAGAATCCGACTAAACAGGTGCGTATATAAAACTTCTAAACAGGTGCTTATCTTATTTAAGCTAGTGCTTAAATCTTGCTTTGGACAACGATAAGACAGCAGCTAGAGTCTGTAAAGAATGAATTCATTAAATTTTTCACTGGTGAGCTCAACGATTTTCTCGCCATATTAGTTTTACCTGCTTGATTTTTCTAAGCATTTGCTGCGTACCGTTTACAGAATTTTAGTATCTGCAAACGGTTGTATCGTGAAAATCTCTCTAAATTGGGCGTCGGCGTTATGCAACTGTAATAATATATTTAATGAATAGTAATGACTCGTCCACATAAGTTAGCTTGCGTATGTATCGTGCGCAAATGCTTGTTTCGGGCGTTTTAGGAGGTAGCATGCCTAAACGTGTTTTTGTAGTTGTTCTTGATAGTTTTGGCATCGGCGAAGAGCCTGATGCAGCGGCATATGGAGATGAGGGTAGTAATACCCTTTGTGCATGCGCAACAAGTGGCGTTCTTAATATCCCAAATATGACAAAGCTGGGCCTTCTTAATATTGATGGCGCGCTTGATACCGTGTACGACGTTGATCTGAAGCCAATTGAGTCTCCTGAAGGCGCATACGCTCGCATGCAGGAGAAATCCGCTGGTAAAGACACTACGGTTGGTCACTGGGAGATGGCAGGCGTCATTTCTCCAAAGAAGTTCCCAACCTATCCTGATGGTTTCCCACAGGAGGTCATTGAGGAGTTTGAGCAGAAGACGGGCCGTAAGGTTCTCTGCAATAAGCCTTACTCCGGAACTGATGTTATTAGAGACTTTGGTAAAGAGCACGTAGAGACTGGTGCTCTGATTGTCTACACCTCGGCAGATTCTGTTTTCCAGATTGCTGCGCATGAGGACGTGGTAAGTCCCGAGAAACTCTATGAATATTGCCGCATTGCGCGCGAGATTCTTCAGGGTGAGCACGGTGTTGCTCGCGTTATTGCTCGTCCTTTTGAGGGAGAGTGGCCATACCAGCGTACTTCTCGCCGTCATGACTTCTCGCTTGAGCCAACGGGTCCAACTATGCTTGATCGTCTTAAAGAGAACGGCTTTGACGTTCTTTCTATTGGTAAGATTTATGACATCTTTGCTCACCGTGGCATGACTGAGTTTGAGTTTACTACTGCAACGCAGACGGAATTCAGAAGACTATTGAGGCTACCAGCAAAGACTTCAACGGTCTGTGCTTCACCAACCTTGTTGATACTGACATGATTTACGGTCATCGCAACGATCCTGTGGGATACTCCAACGCTCTTTCTTACTTTGACGAGCGCATTCCTCAGATTATTGAGGGCCTTCGTGAGGATGACCTGTTCATTATCACCGCAGATCATGGCTGTGACCCGGTAACACCATCTACTGATCACTCTCGTGAGTACGTTCCGCTGCTTATCACGGGTCCAAAGGTCAAGCCAAACACCAACCTTGGTACAACTGCCACATTTGCCGATATGGCCGAGACAATCCTTGATTATTTTGGCGTTGAGCAACTTGGTGTTGGAACTTCTCACCTGTCAGAGATTCTTAAGGAGAACTAATGGCTACTACCCCAACTCCCCATAACGCTGCTGTTGAGGGCCAGATTGCTAAGACTGTCCTCATGCCAGGCGATCCTCTGCGCGCTAAGCTTCTTGCAGACACGTATCTGGAGAACGTTGAGCAGTTCAACACCGTTCGCAACATGTTTGGTTATACCGGCACCTACAAGGGACAGCCAGTCTCCGTTATGGGTTCTGGTATGGGTATGCCTTCCATTGGTATTTATTCTTACGAGCTCTTTAATTTCTATGGAGTTGACAACATTCTCCGCATTGGTAGCGCTGGCGGCCTTGCTCCTGAGGTAAAGCTTAGAGACATTGTTATTGGCATGTCTTCCAGCACTGATTCTAATTATCCATCACAGTACGGAATGCCTGGAACCATTGCACCTACCGCAGACTTTGGCCTGTTGAGCAAGGCTGTTGCTGGTGCAGAAAAGCTGGGTTATCCCGTTCGCGTTGGTAATATTCTGGCAAGCGACGTGTTCTATACCGTAGACAACTCGCTTACCAAATGGGCAAGCATGGATGTTCTTGCCGTTGAGATGGAGTCGGCAGCCCTGTATCTCAACGCCATGCACGCTCATAAGCATGCGCTTACGCTGCTAACTATCTCTGATTTGCCTCTTACAGGAGAAGCACTTACTGCTGAAGAGCGTCAGACTAGTTTTACGCAGATGATGGAGGTTGCTCTTTCTGTTGTTGCTTAAGGCACTTGTTGCGTAAAGCATCGCAGATAGGCAGTTTGCCATTGCTGTTTGTTTTGGAACCATGCGGATTTTCCGCTTAAGTTAGGGGAGTTTGGTCAACTTCTCATAAAGATCCAGCAGTAAAGCTGGACGTTCCCGCCACATGAGGTAAGGAGAGCACGGAATGAACAAGAACGTTTCTCGTCGTAGTTTTGTGACCGGCGCAACCGGCGCTGGCGCATTTGCAGCACTCGCAGGTCTTGCAGGCTGCAACAACCCCAAGAAGGACGACGGCGGCCAGAAGGCATCAGGTGAGAAGAAAAAGAAGCTCACCATGGTTACCGATACTGGTGGTGTTAACGACCAGTCCTTTAACCAGTCCGCTTGGGAGGGCATGACCGAGCTTAAGGACAAGAACGGCTGGGATGTCAGCTACCTTGAGTCCAAGCAGGATTCCGATTACGCAACCAACCTTGATAAGGCTGTTGACGCTGAGTCCGACCTTGTTTGGGGTGTTGGCTTTGCTATGGCAGACGCAACCCTTAAGGCTGCTAAGGACAATCCAAACACCCAGTTTGCCATTATCGACAACGGCAACGAGTCTCAGGTTGCCAACTTCACCGGCGTTATGTTCCGCGCTCAGGAGCCTTCCTTTGTTGTTGGCTACATTGCTGCTCGCACCACAAAGACTGGCAAGGTTGGCTTTGTTGGCGGCATTTCTTCCGCACTTATCGACCAGTTTGAGTATGGTTACCGCGGCGGCGTTGCTTATGCAAACAAGGAAAAGGGCACCAACGTTGAGGTTTCTGCACAGTACGCAGAGTCCTTCTCTGACGCAGCAAAGGGTAAGGCTATTGCTAACTCCATGTATTCCGATGGTTGCGACGTTGTCTTCCACGCAGCAGGCGGCGTAGGAACCGGCGTTATTGAGGCAGCTAAGGACGCAAATAAGCTTGCTATCGGCGTTGACCGCGACCAGGCATATCTTGCTCCAGAGAACGTCCTGACCTCCGCTCTTAAGCGCGTTAACGTTGCTATCGTTGAGATTTCCGAGAAGATCCTGAAGGACGGCCAGAAGGGTGGCACTACTGTTTCCCTGGGCGCTTCCGAGGACGCTGTCGGAATTGCTGAGGATCACCACCTCATGGGTGAGGACACCTACAAGGCAGCTACTGACCTTCTCGACAAGATTAAGGCTGGCTCCGTTGTTCCTCCTGCAAGCAAGGACGACCTGGACAAGTACGTCAAGTCTTTGAGCTAAGCTCTGACTTAGTTTCTAAGCCTTAGGGTTTCTCGCTAGATGGTTTTGCCGTCTGACAGGCCCAAGAGGTTGATGAGTTTGGATTTGCTGGTGAGGGGTGCTCTTTGGCACTCCTCACCTCTCGCAAGTGTGTAAAGGAGGTGGCTCGTGGAAGTCAGTTCGGATTACGCTGTTCAGATGCATGGCATTACCAAAGTTTTTGGATCGTTTAAAGCTCTTGACGCCGTAGACCTTAACGTGCGCAAGCAAACTGTCCACGCCATTTTAGGAGAGAACGGCGCAGGTAAAAGTACGCTTATGAACGTACTGTATGGCCTGTATTCTGCTGATGAGGGCGAGGTTTACCTCAACGGAGAGCGTGTATCCATATCTGGCCCAACCGATGCTATCGCTCACGGTATTGGTATGGTTCACCAGCACTTTATGTTGGTCGAGAACTTTACTGTTACAGAAAATATTGTTTTGGGCAACGAGGTCACCAAGGCTGGTGGCGTCCTTGATCCAAAGCGAGCTCGCGAGAAGGTCCTGGAGATTGTTGAGGAATACGGCTTTGACGTAGACCCTGACGCCAAGATTGAAGACATTTCTGTTGGTATGCAGCAGCGTGTTGAGATTTGAAGGCCCTGTATCGCGGCGCAGATACGCTGATTCTTGATGAGCCTACGGCAGTTCTTACGCCGCAGGAAATTGAGAAGCTTATTCAGATCATGCATGACCTGGTAAGCAAAGGTAAAACCATCATTGTTATTACTCACAAGCTTAAAGAGATTATGTCTTCTGCTGACGAGTGCACTATTATTCGTCGCGGCAAGTACATGAGCACCGTTGATGTCTCCAAGACATCCGAGACCGAGCTTGCAACACTTATGGTGGGTAGAAACGTTAACCTGCATGTAGAAAAGAAGCCAGCAACTCCTGGGGAGGTTGTTCTCTCTATTAAGGATCTCCACGTCAAGGACGAGCGCGGCATTGAGCAGGTAAACGGCTTTAATTTGGATATTCGTGCCGGCGAGATTGTTGGTCTTGCAGGCATTGACGGCAACGGCCAGAAAGAACTTGCCGATGCCATAGATGCATTGGTCAAACCTGAGTCGGGCACCATTACCGTTAAAGGTGAAGAGATTCAAGGCACCACTCCTAAGACAGTCATTGACCACGCAGTTGCCACTATTCCTTCAGACCGCCATCGTTGGGGTCTGGTTCTGCCCTTTACCGTTGCCGAGAACATGGTGCTTGAGCGCCACAACGAGGAGACCTTTGGTAAGGGCATTGCGCTTGACCTGGTAAAGATCAAAGAATTCACTCAGAAGCTTATTGACGAGTTTGATATTCGTCCTGCAGAGTGCGCAGATCATCAGGCAGCGGGACTTTCCGGCGGCAATCAGCAGAAAGTTATTATTGCCCGTGAGGTTTCTTCCAACCCAGACGTCCTCATTGCCATTCAGCCAACTCGCGGTCTTGACGTTGGTGCTATTGAGTTTGTTCACAAGGCGCTTATTCGCGAGAGGGACCGTGGAGCAGCAATTTTGCTGATTTCCTTTGAGCTGGACGAGATTATGGACGTTGCCGATAAGATGGCAATTATTTACGCTGGCAAGAATGTTGGCGAGTTTGACCAAGGTACTATCACTGAAGAGCAGGCTGGCCTGCTGATGGCAGGAGGTGACGCCGAGTGAGTACGCTTACAAAGATAATGAGAAAACCAATTACGTCAGCAATTGTTGCTATTTTTGTTGGCCTGTTGGTTGCTTCAATTATTTGGTTGTTGCAGGTTATGACCCTATCAGCTCGTTTGAGGCTCTTATTGGCGGCATGGTAGGTAAGCCAAAATATATTTCCAACGTCATTATTAAGGCAACACCTTTGCTCTTTACGGGTATTGCTGTTGCTTTTGCATTCCGCGTTGGCCTCTTTAACATTGGCGCTGAGGGTCAGTACATTGTAGGTACTATCCTCGCCGTTATTGTTGGCTACAGTCTTGATCTTCCTCCTGTACTGCAGATTCCTGTAGTTGTTTTGGTGGGTACCGCAGGCGGCGCAGGTATTGGTGCCATTATTGGATGGCTTAAGGCTCAGTTTGGCATCAACGAGGTTATTACCAGCATTATGTTTAACTGGATCAGCCTTTACCTCTGCAACTTTGTGGTTTCTCTTCCACAGTTCCACCAGCCAAACTCAACTTCTTCGTACTCTATTAACGAGTCTGGCTACACCACACTGTTCTATGGCATGAAGAATTCCGAGGACGGTGCTGAGGCAATTCGCAATATTCCTGTTATTGGCGACGCTATTATGCGTACCGATGTAAACATTGGTATTTTTGTTGCTATTATCGCAGCTATCTTTATTGGCTGGCTGCTTATGCGCACCAAAGTTGGTTATGAGATGCGCGCTGTTGGTTTTAACCGCGATGCTGCACAGTTTACCGGCATCAACGTTAAGAAAAACCTTACGCTTTGCATGGCTATTTCTGGTGCACTCTGCGGACTTGCAGGTGCTTTGACCATCACTGGCATTGCTCCTCACAGTATCGCAACGCTGGCAGCATTTGAGAACAACGGCTTTAACGGTCTGTCCGTTGCGTTTATCGCCAACTGCAATCCTGTGGCATGTATTCCTGCGTCCTTCTTGTTCGCTGGTCTTCTTTATGGTGGCCAGACTGTTCAGCAGACGGTTGGTGCACCTTCCGAGATTATCAACATTGTTATTGGTACCATCGTGTTCTTTATGGCTCTGGGTGGCGTTATTCCAATGCTTGCCGACCGTCTTGATCACAAGCGTGCCCAGAAGGCTAAGGAAGAAGAGGCAAAGCTTGCTGCTCAAGTGAGTGATGCGTCAGACCCTTCTCAGGAGGAGGCAAACAATGCTCACTAACCTGATTCTTCTTGTTTCCGTTACCCTCATGTACTCGACACCTCTTATTTGGTGCTCTGGGCGGCGTTGTCTCCGAGCGCTCCGGTGTTGTCAACATTGGTATTGAGGGCATGATGGGCGTTGGCGCCTTTGCAGGCGTTGCAGGCAGCTACCTCACCGGAAACCCTTGGATTGGCTTCCTTTGTGCAGGTATTGCAGGCGGTCTTATTGCGCTTTTGCACGCCATGGCATCCATTACGTTTAACGCTGACCAGACAGTTTCTGGTGTTGCAATTAACCTGCTGGCACCTGGCATTGCTCTGTTTGCCTGCCGTCTTTTGTTTGATGGCGCTGCAATGTCTCCAGCAGTCACCAAACTCCCAAAGCTCTTTGGTGAGGGTGCCTTTAACGACACACCTTATTCCAGCTTAAACGTAGACATTACCGTGGTACTTGCACTTTTAACCGCCCTTCTCGTCTGGTTTGTGCTTTACCGTACCAAGTGGGGACTGCGTATTCGCTCCGTTGGCGAGCATCCACACGCATCCGAGACGTTGGGCATTAGCGTTCGTAAGACTCGCTACCTCTGTGTTATTGTTTCTGGTGTTCTTGCAGGATTTGGTGGCGCTTCTGTAACGCTGGCAATTATTTCTCAGTTCACTCAGACCGCTATTTCTGGTCAGGGCTTTATTGCACTGGCAGCTGTTATCTTTGGTAAGTGGAAGCCTCTGAACACCTATGCAGCTTGCCTGCTCTTTGGCTTTACTCAGGCACTTGCAATTCTTCTTGGTGGCGGCGCAACTCCAATTCCAAGCCAGATCATTGCAATGCTTCCTTACTTCATCACCATCATTACGCTGGTCCTCTTTGTTGGTAAGTCCGTTGCGCCTAAGGCAGACGGTGTGCCATACATCAAGGGAAGTCGTGCATAATGGCAGAGGTAGAGGGTTCTGCCTCGTTTCTAACGAGGCTCTTGTTCAACTTGCTACTGAGGCGCGCAACCACGCCTATGTGCCGTACTCTCACTATGCTGTTGGAGCTGCACTATTGTGCTCCGACGGCACGGTATACGGCGGCGCCAACCTAGAAAACGCTGCGTACACGCCTTCTAACTGCGCCGAGCGTACGGCGTTTTTCCGCGCGGTGTTTGAGGGTCGCAGAGATTTTGTGGCCATTGCGGTTGTTGGTGGTCCTGAGGGGAGAAGCCCCAACAGCTTGGTGCACTCCTTGTGGTGTATGCAGGCAGGTTATTCGTGAGTGGTGCAATCCTGCAACATTCCGCATTGTACTGGGCAAGGCAGACGCAGCTCCTCGCGAGTATCTGCTCCAGGACATCTTGCCTATGGGATTTGGTCCCGAGGATCTGGGTGGGTCCAGTCCTGCTGGCGCATCGGGTGACGACGCCGTGAAGAGTGCCGACGGTGGCCACGAGCACGGTTATGGCTGCGGGTGCAGCGAGCACGGCGCGGGCGACCAGTAAGCTGCGGCATCAAGTAGTCTGCGCTTTCGGGTGCAGATAACCTGGTAGGTTACATGAAATTGCGAGCCGGTAGAGTTTCTCGCTACCGGCTCTTTTACTAGAGAGTTAACGCGAACGGCAACGAATGCGCCTGACGGCGCCGAGAATGGCAACGAACGCGAACAGCAACGAACGCGAACAGCAACGAACGCGAACAGCGAAAAGAGGTTCAACTATGCGCATGTACGACGTGATTGAAAAGAAGCGCGACGGCGGCGAGCTTACCGACGCCGAGATTGACTACTTTGTCTCGGGCTATGTAGCTGGGGATATTCCCGATTACCAGGCCTCCGCGCTGGCGATGGCCATCTTCTACAAGGGCATGACCGCGCACGAGACAGCTCACCTGACCATGGCAATGGCAGAGTCTGGCGACATGATGGACCTCTCGGCAATCCCTGGTATCAAGGTTGATAAACACTCTACCGGCGGCGTTGGCGATAAGACCACACTGGTTGTTGGCCCGCTTGTTGCATCTCTGGGCGTGAAGGTTGCTAAGATGAGCGGCCGCGGCCTGGGTCACACAGGCGGTACGCTGGACAAACTTGAGGCGATCCCAGGACTTTCCATTGAGATTTCCGAGCCCGACTTCTTCAAGCAGGTCTCTGAGATTGGCGTTGCTGTCGCAGGTCAGACGGGCAATCTTGTTCCGGCCGATAAAAAGCTTTATGCGCTGCGTGACGTTACCGCAACAGTTGATTCGGTGCCTCTGATTGCGTCGAGCATCATGAGCAAGAAGATTGCTTCCGGTTCCGACTGCATTTTGCTGGACGTTAAGTGTGGTTCCGGCGCCTTTATGAAGGACGTTGACTCCGCAATTGAGCTGGCAGATGCTATGGTTTCCATTGGCGAGCACGTCGGCCGCACCACCGCAGCATTGATTACTGGCATGGATCGCCCTCTTGGCAAAAACGTGGGCAACTCCCTCGAGGTCATCGAGGCAGTGGCCACGCTTAAGGGTGAGGGCCCTGAGGATCTGACCGATGTCTGCGTTGAACTTGCTGCAAACATGCTTAACCTCGCAGGTAAGGGAAGTGTTGAGGACTGCCGCAAGCTGGCTCGTCAGCAGATTGCAAACGGCGAAGGCCTGGCTAAGCTGGCACAGATGGTCAAGGCTCAGGGCGGCACCGACGAGGTCATCTTTGACACCACCAAGTTTGAAGCTGCGCCATTCCGCCGCGACATTCTGGCCGAGACCAGCGGATATATCACTTCCATGAACGCTGAGCTGGTGGGCATTTCCTCCGTTGCTCTGGGCGCCGGTCGCGAGAAGAAGGGCGATCCGATTGACCCAGCAGCAGGTATTATCCTTGAGCGCAAGACCGGCGATTATGTCGAGAAGGGCGATATTATTGCAACGCTTCTAACCGGCGATGAAAGCCGTCTTGACGAGGGCGAGCGCATCTTCCGTGAGGCTCTGGTCTTTGGCGAGAGCGCTCCTGAGCTGGAACCACTGTTCTTTGCGCGCGTCTCCAAGGACGGTGTCGAGCGCTTCGCGTAAGTGCAGGTAGCGGCCGCGCGGCTCCGCGGGGTTCCGATCTCCACATAACATGCAGGTTAAACCGGTGTTCACGCAGGTGGCACCGGTTTTTTGTGTGGTAACAGTGTCGTGTGCGGGCAAACTTGCAGGTCAAGCGCGCGAAGCGCCGGCGGGGAGTGCACGGGGTTTCTAGCCAGGTGCGCCTTAACAGCATACGCGCCTGAAAAGTGCAAAGAATCTGTATTTTGAATACAGATTCTTTGACAAAATCAGGCAAATCCACAGTTTCTTTTACATTTTTAGGCAAAATTTACCGATTCTTTGCAGAAATCAGGCGCGTGAAAGATAGACTACGTGGCCCTAAATTTTGAGCCTGAAAAGAGCATCAAGTCTGAGTAAATTTACTCAGACTTGGCGAGAAAAACCGGCAAATAGCTCAGATATGGTGCACTTTTCCGGCAAATTGTTCAGACATGACGATAACATCAGGCTCCCTGGAAGGGTGAGCTCGGACACGCCTTAAACCCCGCCTAAAAAGTGTAAAGAATCGGTGTTTGAGACACCGATTCTTTGATGAATTCAGGCAAATCCACAGATTCTTTTATGTTTTCAGGCAAAAGCTACAGATTCTTTTCAGAAATCAGGCGCGCTAGCAGGCCAAAATGGAAATCTAGTCGGCAGAGCAGACTTAGCGAGAAAATCGCTCTTCTCGTGGTTGCAGTTATTGCACAGAGTGTGTAATAATACTCAGTATGTGCAATAAGTCGGGTGCTACGGTGTTGTTGTGCTGCCGCAACACCTGCGGTTCGCGGCCCGCACCGCTCACACGCGCCCGTGCACCCAGTACGTACCTGCAACCAGGAGAGGCTTCAGAAACGTATGACGCAAACATTGTCTGCACCTGCTGTTTTGTCAGCTTGCAAGCTTGATCGACGCACCGCCAGAACTCGCGCGGCGCTCAGAAAAGCCCTGGCAGAAGAGATAGACGCTACCGGCGACCTTACCTCCGTGACTGTCACAGGCGTGACGGAGCGCGCCGGCCTCACGCGCCGAACCTTTTACTCCCACTACAAAGACATCCCTGACCTGGTGCTCCACATTGAGAAGGAAGCGCTGGCAGAGCTGCGACCTGCTGTTGAGCAGCTCGCTCGCGTGAACCTTGCCGAGCTCAAGGAGGCCATTGACTCCTACAAGCCATGCCCCGGCGCTACGGAGATGCTCCGAAGCATTCGCAAGCACGGCTTCTACCTGCGCCCCTTGCTGGGCAACGGCGGCGACCCTGCGTTCCAGGACAAGCTAAAGCACCTGGTACACGAGGTTATCGCCCAGCGCGCCCTGCACGATCTTGATCCGCGCGCACTCGGTCCCTTCTTTGACTACTATCTGACCTTCGCAATTTCTGCCGAGGTCGGCGTCCTTATCCGCTGGTTAATCGGCGGCATGCGCGAGAGCGACGAGCAGATGGCAGGCCTTATGACCGGCCTCATGTTTGTTGCACCTGGCGATCTGTACGGCAAGCCAATCAAGCTAGACGTTCCACGATTTGCGCTTGCAACTCTTGTTCTCGGAGAGGAAAACAATGATTAGTCCAAAGTTTGAGCTGGTAGAGAACGGTGCCGAGCTGGCACCAAACGTCCCACTTGACCTGTCTCAGGCCCACCTTATGCTGGGCATCGACGTTGGTTCCACAACCGTAAAGCTGTCCGTCATCGACGAGGACGGCACGCTGGTTTACGCAAACTACGAGCGTCACCACACCGACGTTCGCGCAACCGCGCGCTCCTTGTTTGTCAAAGCTCAGAAGCACATTGGCGAGACACCCATGTACGCCGCAATCACCGGTTCCGGCGGAATGCTCTTGGCGCAATGGCTTGACCTGGAGTTTGTCCAGGAGGTCATCGCTTCCAAGCGCGCCGTTGAGACGCTGATCCCTCAGACCGACGTTGCCATTGAGCTGGGCGGCGAGGACGCAAAGATCATCTACTTTGACAACGGTATTGAGCAGCGCATGAATGGTACCTGCGCAGGTGGTACCGGTGCGTTCATTGACCAGATGGCGTCTCTCCTCAAGACCGACGCAACTGGCCTCAATGAGCTGGCAAAAGACGTTAAGCAGATCTACCCAATTGCATCTCGCTGCGGCGTTTTTGCTAAGTCCGACGTTCAGCCGCTGCTCAACGAGGGTGCTGCTCCTGCCGACATCGCTGCTTCCATCTTCCAAGCTGTTGCAAACCAGACCGTTTCTGGCTTGGCCTGTGGACACCCCATCCGCGGCTACGTCGCGTTTCTCGGCGGCCCGCTGCAGTACCTCTCTGAGCTGCGCCGTCGCTTCTACATCACGCTTAACTTGGACGACGAGCACATCGTCTTGCCAAAGAACGCCCACCTCTTTGTTGCAACGGGCGCTGCTCTGGCGGGCGAGTCCGACCGACCAATCACCTTTACGCAGGTCATGGAGGCACTGGACAACCTTAAGGACATCCAGGGCTCTGAGGTTGCTCGTCTGGACCCACTCTTTGCCACTCAGCAGGACTTTGACGACTTCAAGGCCCGCCACGACCAGGAGGTAGTCCCCAAAGGCCAGCTGGCCAACTACCACGGACGCGTGTTCATTGGCATCGACGCAGGTTCTACCACTATGAAGGCTGCAGTTGTTGGCGAGAAGGGCGAGCTGCTTTACACCTGGTACGACAATAACAACGGCGATATCCTGGGCACTGCTCGCAAGATCATGGACTCTATCTACGACGAGATGCCTACCGACTGCATTATTGGTCACGTCACAACCACCGGTTATGGCGAGGGTATCCTGATTGAGGCTCTGCGCGCAGACTCTGGCGAGATTGAGACCGTTGCTCACCTGCGTGGCGCTAAGGCATTTGTCCCAGACGTTGATTTATTCTTGATATTGGCGGCCAGGACATGAAGTGTCTACAGGTCAAAGACGGCGTCATTGAGCACATCATGCTGAACGAGGCTTGTTCTGCAGGCTGCGGCTCCTTTATTGCGTCCTTTGCCGACTCCATGAAGATGGACGTCCGCGAGTTTGCAACCGCCGCAACCAAGGCAACACTCCCTGTTGACCTGGGATCTCGCTGTACCGTCTTCATGAACTCCCGCGTCAAGCAGGCGCAGAAGGAGGGCGCAACCATCGGCGACGTTGCTGCTGGTCTTTCGTACTCCGTCATCAAGAATGCCCTGTTCAAGGTCATCAAGCTCCGCGACTTCAGCGAGATTGGCGAGCACTGCATTGTTCAGGGCGGCACCTTCATGTCCGACGCAACGCTCCGTGCTTTTGAGCTGCTCACCGGCAGAGACGTCATCCGTCCTGATATCGCAGGCGTCATGGGTGCCTACGGCGCCGCTCTTCTCGCCCGCGATCGCGCAGGTATCGACGGCGTATCCACCCTGCTTGACCGTGAGTCCATCGATAACCTGCAGGTCAAGCTTACCAACACGCACTGCCGCATCTGCCCTAACAGCTGCATGCTTACTATCAACGACTTTGGCAGCGGACACAGGTTTATCACCGGTAACCGTTGCGAAAAAGGCGCAGGTAAGAAGCGTGGTGCCAAGAAGAACGAAGCACCAAACGTCTTTGCGTTCAAGAATAAGCTGCTGTTTGATCGCGAGTCGCTTCCTGCAGACGAGGCTCCACGCGGCACAGTGGGTATTCCTCGCGCGTTGAACATGTACGAGAACTATCCGTTCTGGCACACGTTTTTCACTAAGCTGGGCTTCTCGGTCATTTTGTCCGACCAGACCACCGCAAAGACGTACGACATGGGCATCGAGTCCATGCCATCTGAGTCCGCATGCTATCCCGCAAAGCTTTCCCACGGCCACATCATGAATCTGCTGGCCAAGGACCCAGACTTTATTTGGATGCCGTGTATTCGTTGGGAGCGCAAGGAGGACGACTCCGCAACCAACCACTATAACTGCCCAATTGTCATGAGCTATCCTCAGGCGCTAGGCCTCAACGTGGACGAACTCTCCGATCCGTCCATCCAGTACATGGCTCCGTTCATTCCGTATGACAAGAAGAACGAGCTCAAGCGTCGTTTGTACGAGCTCATCAGTGAACAGCGCGAGAAGGACGCCCAGGTAGGCAAGGGTCGCTTCCGCGGCGAGCACATCACGCGCGCCGAAATTGACGCCGCTGTTGAGGCTGCTTGGCAGGAAGACATCAACGTCAAGGACCAGATGCACCGCGCAGGTGACGAGGCTCTTGCGTGGATTGAAGAGCACGACGCTCACGGTATTATTCTTGCAGGTCGCCCATACCATAACGACCCAGAGATTAACCACGCCATTCCTGAGCTGGTCTCTTCGTTTGGCTTTGCCGTTCTCACCGAGGATTCCATTGCTCACAAGATGATGCCTGAGCGCCCTATCCGCATTGTTGACCAGTGGATGTATCACTCGCGTCTGTACCGTGCGGCTCGCTTTGTTGCGTCCCGAAACGACCTGGACCTCATCCAGCTCTTCTCGTTTGGTTGTGGCCTTGACGCACTGACTACCGACCAGGTCCAGGAGATTCTTGAGGCTTCGGGCAAGATCTACACCATGCTCAAGGTTGACCAGGTCTCCAACTTGGGCGCTGCGCGTATTCGTATCCGCTCGCTGATGGCTGCTTTAAACGAGCAGCAGGCAGAGCTGGAGCGACTTGCAGCTGCCGGCTTGGTTACCGAGGCTGTTCCACAGGGCGTTCGCATGGCCGATGGCTCTCTGGAAAAGGCCAGAAGCGCTAGTTCTTCTCGCCGTGCACCGGTGTATCGCGAGGCAGAATCTGCAGCTTACGAGAAGGTCCGCTACACCAAGGAGATGCAGGAAGCGGGCTACACCATCCTGGCTCCGCAGATGGCGCCGATCCACTTTGAGCTGGTAGAAGAGCTGCTAAAGGGTGCGGGTTACAACGTTGTGTTGCTGCCTTCGGTTGACCAGGGCGCCGTTGACATGGGCCTTCGCTACGTCAATAACGACATCTGCTACCCATCTATCCTGGTCACGGGCCAGATTATGGAGGCAGTGCTTTCCGGCAAGTATGACCTGACCAAGACCGCGGTTCTGATTTCGCAGACCGGCGGTGGCTGCCGTGCAACCAACTACATTGCACTGATTCGTAAGGCGCTCAAAGACGCAGGTCACCCAGAGATTCCGGTTATTTCCGTCTCCGCTGCTTCCGGCCTTGACGAGGACAACCCAGGATTCAAGCTGTTCAAGCCCGATTTGCTGATCAAGGCAGTCTACGCGCTCCTGTACGGCGACCTGATCATGCAGCTGCTGTATCGCGTGCGTCCATACGAGGCCGTTAAGGGTTCCGCAAATGAGCTGTATGACCAGCTCATGGCCGATACACGTTCCAAGATCAACGGAATTTCTCGCAAGGAATTCTACAAGCAGTGCCAGCGTACCATTGAGCTGTTTGACAGCCTGCCCGTGGTCAATGACCGCCAGAAGCCACGCGTTGGCGTTGTCGGCGAGATTCTGGTTAAGTTCCACCCAACGGCCAACAATGAGCTGGTCAAGGTCATCGAGTCCGAAGGCTGCGAAGCCAACGTTCCGGGTCTGGTTGACTTCTTCCTGTTTGGCCTCTCTAACGCGATCAACACGCACAAGGAGCTGGGTACCTCGTTTAAGAGCCGCATGACGCACATCGCGGGCATCAAGATGGTCCAGGGCCTGCGCGCGCCAATCAATAAGATGCTGGAGAAGTCCGAGCGCTTTGAGCCATATCCCAACATCGATGAGCTGGCCGAGAAGGCTGGTCAGATTCTCTCGCTCTGCAACACGATGGGCGAGGGTTGGCTGCTCACCGCTGAGATGTGCGACCTCATTGAGACAGGCACGCCAAACATCGTCTGCGCTCAGCCATTTGCATGCCTACCCAACCACGTCGTTGGTAAGGCAGTCATCAAGCGCCTGCGCCAGATGCACCCCGAGTCCAACATTGTTGCCGTCGACTACGACCCAGGCGCGTCCGAGGTCAACCAGCTCAACCGTATTAAGCTGATGATTTCGGTGGCTAAGGAGAACTACAAGAACGGCGTAAACGGCGAGTTCAAACTAGAAAACGCTGAAGATCCAGTTACCAACGAAGCAACCATGCCGTATACTGGCCGCGACAAGTTTGGCCTGGATTCCGTTGTTCGCGAAGGCGGCCACTCTTGCTCTTCGCACCACATGTCTGCACTGGAAGCAACTGGCGCTAACCTGGGCGATCTTGGTCGCACTGCTCCTGACCACGGAAAAGATTACGGTTCCATTAGGCTTTCCGAGGAGCAGATGGCTGCTATCGAGCGCGCCAAGAAGAAAGCCGGCGTCAAATAGTGTGGTCGATGCGCCTGCGGCGGCCAGTCCTGGCTGCTGCGAGTGCGCACCCCGCGCTGACCAGCCGCGCAACCCGCGTAATTGGCTGCGAAGTTGGTGCGCAACCAGTGTGATCGGCTGCGAAGTTGCTGCGCGACCAGCTACAAAGTTGTAATTTGCACGTTAATGAGCCCCAAACTTTGGTTTGGGGCTCATTTTTGGCGAATTTGGGCCCAAAAAGGTAAAAAATGCGTTTAGTTGGTGTATTCATTTTGAAAATGAGATGTTTTGACTCAATTAGTAAAAGAAATAGTTAAAACTATTTCGCTTATCCTGGGCAAACGCGAATATAAAAAGTTGAACTAAATTTCTTCATCCCCAACTAAACGCATTTTTTACCGCCTGAGGTCCTAAAAACGGGAATTTTCCGAGTCATGTGAAAATTTTGCGCTTGAATTCTCAAAGCAAGTGCAACGTTTGGTGATGGTAGACTTCCCAAGGGCACTTCCAACCCAGACGCTTACGTGGCCTTAAATTGAGTTCATTATATACTGCCTCAATCTCTCTATCGCTAATCGATGAGAGGTCTGTACCTTTTGGAAAATACTCTCTGATGAGACCGTTGGTATTTTCATTGGTGCCTCTTTGCCAGGGATGATGTGGAAGACAGAAGTAGATACTTACTCCAATAGCTTCTTGAAGCTCTGCTGCACGAGCAAACTCAGATCCACGATCAAGCGTTATGGTTTTTACTACCTCACCTCTCAAAGCTTGCTGTATAGCTACATTGACATCGGCACTAGACCCTGATGCAGCTTTTCCACCAACAAGGTAGCCGCTCATACGGTCAACTTGTGTGACCAGGCGTGGACCTTTAGCTTTACCGATGACGGTATCTCCTTCCCAGTCTCCAATACGTTGGCGATCTGCAACCTCTTTTGGTCTTTCGATAAGTTCATGAGTTATTCGTATTTTGCCTCTGCGCTCTATGAGCTGTTTTGTATGTCGTCGTTTACCTCGGTGTCTGAGTCTTCTACGTACAGACTGTACACCTGGAAGTTCACAGTCTAGTTTTCCTGAGTGTATGGCTCTATATATAGTGCTACAGCTGACAGGAGCGTAGGAAAGTTCTAAGTGTAGTCTGCCTGCAATCTGCTCAGGTGAGAAGTGGCGACTACAGATAAGAAAGACAATACGTGCACGAAGGCTTGGATCATCGAGTAGAGTGCGTTTCTTGCAAGCCTGACGTCGAACATCGGTCTTTCTCTGGGCGGTCGAGGCCCTATAGCAAAGATGCGCCACTCCAATGATTGTCCAACCGTTTCTTTTAATCTCCCGTGAAATACTTGATTTGTTTCGACCGAGCTTACGAGCAATCTGGCTTATACTTTCATGATTTTTCCACCAGACCATAATGTCTTCGCGCTCTTCAATGCTAAGATGGCTATAGTGACCCATGGGATTCCTTTCAATGAACGTTGTCGTAAGCGCCATTGTAGACCCATGGGTCACTACCTTGTCTTTTGTTGTTGCACTAGCAATGAGAATTCAAGGCGTATAAAACGCATGAAAAATGCAATTTCGTGCATAATGGCCTCAATCCGTGCCTACAAACAGTATTCCTTTGGTGCCGGTGCCAGACTATGCCAAGCAAATACACTGAACTACGCGATTAGGCTGTATGTCCGTGAGTTGGCAGCAACAAAAGTGCTGCTCAACGTTAGTCGCTCAGATGCAGGAACCAGCGTGTCGAGAAAACCGCACGTCCATCATTCAGATAAATCTCCACGGTAGACCCATCAACAATAACTCGCAGGTCAAAAAGCTCCTTTAGCCTAATAGAGCGTTGAGTTCTGCCTGCAGCGGTGTCCTCGTCAATGAATTTCAGGGCAAAAATGCCCTTGGAGTAAGAAAGCACAAGCGCGTCGTTGAGAGTAAGAGTTCCGTCTCCGGATACGCCCGTAATCTCAATATCTGCAGATAGTTGATCTATTTTGACGACGGCGTCGGCGACAAATTCCACACATTCGCGTCGCTTAGCATCAAGCTCTTTAACTGGATGTTGCAGGATAACACCATCACCAGACAACGAAAGTTCTCGGGGCAGAGTAAGGTTGTGGCAGAATTCAATGCCTTCAGGATAACTATGGTAAGTCGGATCGATGATGCCCATCCATCCAATCAAAATGGTTCGGCTAGAATCGTCGACGAACGTTTGAGGTGCGTAGAAGTCAAAACCATGATCCCAGAGCACAAAGCTATCGGTGGAAACAGTTTCAACATTGATAAGCTTTTGGCCCTCTGGAAGCGGAAAATATCCCGACTGCCAGATGTTTTGCCACTTGTCGAGAGGCTCGCTTGAAGCACTTTCTTGCAAGTTAGCGGAATCGCTCAAGCGCGATCCCTTGGACGCATCGGCGCTTGGTTCCGTACCAGCACTTGGTTCCGCATCGGCGTTTGACTCCGTACCAGCGCCTTCTCTTAGCCCCTGCGGACACATAGATAGAAACTCCTGGCCATCTAGCTGCACCAAAAAAGGGCATTCCCACATGTAGCCAAACGCCTCACGATGACCCAGGTCGTTAGCCCCGCGTATAACCGAGTGGAGCGTCCACGACTTGCCACAATCACTGGAGTCGTAAATCAACGCCGCTCCCGAATCGCAGCGTTCATCTGCGGATTTCGCGGGACCAGCCGCAGTGTCCCTCTCGCGAGCACCTAACAGCATGCGCAGAGCCCCGTCTTGCTCCCAAACCTTCGGATCGCGCACGTGGTTTGTGCAGGTATCGGGGTAGTCACCCGGCTTCAAAACAACGCACTTTGGCGAGAAATTCAGTCCATCTTCAGAGGTCACCATGACCTCATAGGCCTCTCGACCGACGTCAATGCCGTCGGCTTCTGGGTGTGTTTCGTCCATAACGTTGCCGGTGTAGAAGAGTCGCATGACCTCGCGGGCCGCTGCACTGCCGCGGGCGTCGTCGTTGCCGTCGCCGGCTGCCACAATGCCGCCGTGACCGCAGTCGCCGGCCGCCACACTGTCGTGACCACAGCCGCCTGCTGCGTCGTGTGTCTCAATCCAGGCCGAACCCGAAAACACACCGTCCTTATCGCAAGCTGCGTCTGGAGAAATCGCAATAGGTAGCGTCTCCCAAGAGAGCAAATCCTTGCTCACAGCATGTCCCCAGTAACGCAGCTCGTTGGCAGGCCACTCGGGAGTGTACTGGTAAAACGCGTGGTAGACGGACTTAAACTGACAAAGTCCGTTTGGGTCATTCATCCAACCCTGAGGTGGGAAGAGATGAAACTGTGGCGTCCAAGAGTCGTTTGTCATAGCGCTCCGCCTTTCGCATTTCTTGCAATCATTATGGCATGCGCGCGCAAAGTTCGTGCAGGTAGGTTTAATTCGTTTTGAGTTGCGGTACAGTAAATGCATACAACATCCAAGGCCGCCGGCTGCGACCCGCACCCGCGCGACCCGCACCGCCCGCGCTGCCCGCGCTACCCGCACCCGCACCGCCCGCGTTGCCCGCACCGGCCTTACCCGATCCAGAGAGGATGCCCATGTCTGAAACCGCAACTCACCAGCTCCCCGATGTCGCCGAGCGCTTCATGCGCTACGTGCAGGTCGACTCCCAGTCCAACCCCGACAACGACACCGTCACCCCTTCCACGCCTGCTCAGCACGAGATGGCTCGCTACCTGGGCGAGGAGCTCAAGGCGCTGGGCTGCACCGACGTCACCGTCGACGAGCACGCCTACGTCACCGGCACCTTCGCCGCATCCAAGGGTGCCGAGTTGGCTCCCGCACTGATGCTTTGCTCGCACCTGGACTCCGTCATCGACGCGCCTGCCTCGGGCATCAAGCCGCACGTCGTCCACTACGAGGGTGGTGACCTGGTCGCCGGCGTTGTCAACGGAAAGACCATCGCAACCACCCAGGAGCAGGTCCCTGACCTCAAGGATTTTGTGGGCATGGACATCATCTGCTCCGACGGCTCTACGCTGCTGTCCGCTGACGATAAGGCCGGTGTGGCTGAGATTTGTGCGCTGCTCAAGCGCCTGGGCGACAACCCCGAGCTCGCACACCCTACGCTCAAGATTGCGTTTGTCCTGACGAGGAGATCGGTCACGGAGCAAGCCTGCTTGACCTGGACAAACTCGGCGCAGCTTACGGATACACCGTCGACGGTGAGGCTCTCGGCGAGTTCAACTACGAGTGCTTCAACGCCGCCCACGCCGACGTCTACTTCAAGGGCGTCATGGTGCACCCCGGCAGCGCCAAGGACGTTATGATCAACGCAATTACCGTGGCATCCGAGTTCCAGCAGATGGTCCCCGCCTTCGAGCGTCCTGAGCACACCGAGGGCTACGAGGGCTTCTACCATCCAATCACCATCGAGGGTTCCGCGTCCGAGGTCAAGCTTAGCTACATCGTCCGCGACCACGACGCCCAGATTTTTGCCAATCGCCAGCAGGTTCTGCAGGATATCGCTGCGTTCCTGAACAAGCGCTATGGCGAGAATACCGTCCGCGTTGAGATTCACCAGGAGTATCGCAATATGGCCGAGAAGTTCGACGGCTACGAGTTCCTGATTGATTATGCGCTTGAGGCAAATCGTGAGGTCGGTATTGAGCCTAAGCCAGTTGCCGCTCGTGGCGGTACCGATGGTGCCCAGCTCACCTTCCGCGGACTGCCATGCCCCAACATTGCTACCGGCGGATATAACGCCCACTCCGTGCGTGAGTTTGTCCCCGTGCCAAGCCTTGAAGTTACCGTTGACCTTCTGGAGAAACTCGTCGCTAAGTTCGCCGCTCGCAGCTAGCGCCGTCGCACTCGCATCGCACGCGAGCCGCGCCGCCGCGGCTAGTGCCGCGCTCGCACTGCCCGCGACCCGCGCCGTCGCATCGCGCGCGACCGTTTGACGTGCAGCTTTGCCATTCATAGCTAGATTTCTACCGTCTACGCTCCCGTTCACCCTTGTCAATAAATGGTGTGCGGGAGCGTAGCATAATTATGAGGGGTCTTCGTTCTTTTTTCTCGGAGTAAAGGGGGTCGCAATGCTCGCAGTGTTTTTTGGAATTGTTGTCGTTGCGGCACCCGTCATAGCTGCGTTTTTAGAGCACTCCGGAAACGTTGGAATTTCCGAGCGTCGCCACAGCCATCACGATACCTACGTGACTCCCGCATCGCTCACACGTTCGCTCATTATTGACATGGCATTTGTCAGTGCAATCGCAGTTATTCTCGGCTGGCTTTGCTACGTTAACGTGTTTACGCCAAACCCAGACATTGTTATGGCGTTTTTGCGTCCTTCTCGGTTGTCATGTTTATGGCGTGGTACATCTTGAGTCGTTATAAGGTCTCGCTTTTTGATGACGAGATGGTTGTAGTGCCCTTTGTAGGCTCTGAAATTTCCATCAACTACCAGGACATTAAGCGCATGGAGTGGGTTGGCGGCCGTCGGGGTTCCGGGTTTAGAGATCTTCTAATTTTGACTTCGAATGCGTCAAAGGTGCGTCTCTCGGGTATGATTGGACTAGACCAAGTGTTGCTCAAGATTGATCGTTTTGACGTCTTGGCACATAGTTCAACTAGATAGAAGTACAAAGATGCAGCTTGGACTGTATCAGCTCTGAGGCGCGTCGCTTGCGTCAACGTAAAGCTTCGGCGTACGATACGTCCACACTAGTCTGCGCAGCATGCAGTAACGGGGGACGTTTGTGATTAAGCTTGTTTTATCTGATATGGACAATACGCTGGTACCCTTTGGGAACAGACGCGTGTCGGACTTTACACGCAAGGCAATCCATACGCTCCTTGAAGAAACAGATATCGCCTTTGGCCCTTGTACCGGCCGAGATTACGTTGAGCTGATGCGTCTTTTTAGCCTCGACGAGGCGTGCATGCAAACAGGAGTCATGTCTACAGGCAAGCGCGTGCTGTACAAAGGCAAGACCATCTCGCTCTCCATCTTCGATCACAAAACGTTGCAGGGTGTCGCAGATGCTCTTGCTGACGAGAAGAACATGTTCTTGGTCTGCTATCCAGAGAAGACTAATCTCTTTAACCCGGCATATGTTGTCGGTCCGCTGGACAAAGACATTCTCGCCGATTACGAGCGCAAACTGGTGTTTGTCTCGGGCATTGTTGATCAAGTCCCGGACGACGTCGATTTGTTGCCGCAACAATTGCGTGCCCAGGCACGGAGGAGGACATGGAGCGCTGTCGCCAAAAGGTGGCCGCAGCTTGTCCAGACGTGTACACCATGTCGGTTGTCCCTCAGTGGTTTGACGTGCTTCCCAAGGGTGTGTCCAAGCTGACCGGCTTTGAAACGCTCCTGGAAAGAACGGGCATTTCTCCAGAAGAGGTGCTTGTTTTTGGAGATGGCGAGAATGACGTTGAGATTTTAAGTAAAGTTCCGCACTCGGTGGCGGTGGCAAACGCAATTCCAGAGGTCAAGCAGGTAGCAAGGCACCACGTAGGTGCATCTGCAGATGACGGCGTTGCGCACGCCTTGCTTGAGCTGGTACGCGCAACAAAAGCAGGGGAGACTCCCCGTTTTATGATGGAGAACTAGCATGATTAGACTCATTGCATCGGATATGGATGGTACGCTGCTGGACCAGAACTCCGAGGTTCCGCCAGAGACATTTGAGCTCATCGAAGAGCTGTACAAGCACGGCGTTCACTTTGTCGCAAGTTCCGGTCGTCGTTACGATACATTGCGTTGGTTGTTTGAGCCGGTCGCAGATAAGATTGACTACGTGGCCTCTCTTGGCACGCAGGTTTATGTAGAGAACGAGGTCATCGACCGCGAGGTTTTCTCGTCAGCTTCTATTCGTAAGCTGTTTGAGTTGACGTCTGAGTTTGACTGCATTCACCTGGTTGTTTATGACCGCACGCATACGTATCTGCTGGACGATCAGAGTTCGTTTGTGCGTGAGCTGGATAAAGACCTGCCAAATGCTGAGCGCGTGTTTGATCCGCCTTCACCTGACGTTAGCATCATTAAGGCTGCTATTTGCTGCGATTCCAGGGCTCGCTCCATGGATATGGCCATGATTCTTGAGCGTGAGATGGGTGACAGGCTTTCGTTCATGCCTTCCGGCGAGACGTGGATTGACGTGGTGCCTCGTGGTGTGAACAAAGCCACAGGACTTGAGCAGATTCGCAGGTACTATGGCATTTCTCGCGACCAGATTGCCGTTTTTGGCGACTCTATGAACGACTACGCCATGCTGCGTTATGCGGGCACCGCGTACGTTATGGACAACGCTCGCTACGCGCTCAAGACAATTGCCACCAAGGTCATCGCGCCTAACACCGAGCAGGGCGTTCAGAAAGAAATGCGTCGAATTCTGGAAGAGCTGGCGTAAGATTTGTGCAAAGGTCGTGCAATGAAGGCGCAGAATTCATAATTGCTGTTTAAGAATTGTGGAAGCTGTGATAAACTTCTACAGTCACGGGCGATTGGCGCAGCGGCTAGCGCAGGTGCTTTACACGCACAAGGCCGGGAGTTCAAATCTCTCATCGCCCACCATGGAACCTCACGCGGCGCCTTCGGGTGTCGCGTTTTTTCTTAGGAGTGCAATGAATAACCAGGTAGAAAGCGCGTTCTCTGGCGAGAAGCCCGCGCAGGTCGACGCCGCCACGCAGACCGGAGCCGCCACGGAGCCCGTGCGCTCGTTCGACCGCGCGTGGGACCAGATGCGCCCCGTCACCCTCGAGCGCAACGTTATGAAGAACGCCGACGGATCGTGCCTGGTCACGTTTGGCGACACGCGCGTCCTGTGCACCGCCACCGTCGAAGAGGGCGTTCCCGCATGGCGACGCGGTTCTCGCGCGGGCTGGGTCACGGCCGAATATGCCATGCTACCTGCGTCAACTAACCGCCGCACCAAGCGAGAGCGCGCCAACCGCAAGGGTCGCTCCATGGAGATTGAGCGCCTCATCGGTCGCTCGTTGCGCTCCGTTGTTGACCTCAACCGCCTGGGCGAGTACACCATCACGCTGGACTGCGACGTGCTTCAGGCAGACGGTGGCACCAGAACCGCCAGCATCACTGGCGCATGGGTGGCACTCCACGATGCTCTCTATTCACTTGTCGAGAAGGACATTCTCCCCAGACTTCCTCTCACAGGTCAGGTAGCTGCGATTTCTATGGGCTATGTGAATGGTAAGCCACTGCTGGACCTTGACTATCCCGAGGATTCTCACGCTGACATTGACATGAACCTTGTTGGAACAGAAACTGGACAGATAATTGAAGTACAAGGAACAGGCGAGGGCGGTCCGTTTGATCGAGAGCAACTCAACCAGCTGCTCGACCTTGGTCAAGCTGGCATCGCTCACCTTGTTGACCTGCAAAATCAAGTGACTGGATTTAGGGAGTAACCATGAGTCAAAACAGTGAAAATCAGGATTCTAACGCTGTGACCTTTGATCCAAATACAACCGTGGTAGTTGCAACGGGCAACGCTCACAAACTTGTTGAGATTGAGGCTATCCTCTCTAAGGTAATGCCTGGTATAAGCTTTGTAGCGCTTGGTCAGCTGGGCGATTTCCCTGATCCAGAAGAGAACGGCCAGACGTTCCGTGACAATGCTCTGATCAAGGCAATGGCTGCGCTTGACGAGGTAGATTGCGTGGCAGCTATTGCAGACGACTCCGGCATTTGCGTTGACGCTCTGGACGGAGCTCCTGGAATCTATTCTGCTCGTTATGCTGGCGAGCATGGCAATGATGCTGCAAATAACCAGAAATTGCTCGCAGAGCTTGTTAACGTTGCTGATGAGGACCGCACTGCTCGCTTCCACTCCACCATTGCTCTGGTCTACAGAGACGGATCTGTGCTGGTAGGAGAGGGCGACTGCGAGGGCGTTATTGGGCCACGAGCCAAAGGGTCACAACGGCTTTGGCTACGACCCACTCTTCTGGCCAGAGGATGCTCCAGGTAAAACCATGGCAGAGCTTGAGCCTGACGAGAAGAACGCTATATCGCATCGTTTCCACGCTCTGCAGGATCTTTCCAAGCAGATTCTGGGATAGGCACGGCGTAGGTTTCGCGTCAGATTCGCGTCAGGGTCATGTCAGGAACGCGACAGATTCCGGACAGATAACCGCTACTGTGTCAGACTCACGTCAGAATCGCGACAGATTCCTGACAGATTCCAGACAGAAAACTACCGCCGCGTCAGACTTGCGTCAGCTTCACGTCAGAGTCGCGACAGAATCGCAACAGAATAGCGACAAAAACACGCCATATAACAGGTCAAAACCGGTCAGCGAGATATTTGTTCTTCTCGCCGACCGGTTACTTTTTTGCTTGCTTCAAATGTTAAACTAAATGTAACTGTGACTTCTGTCTTGGAGGTAGACATGAGGATTGTTCGCACCCGCGATTACGAGGACATGAGCAGAAAAGCTGCAAATGTTATTTCTGCACAAATCATTTTGAAGCCAAATTGTGTTCTTGGCCTGGCAACTGGTTCAACGCCAATTGGTACCTATGCTCAGCTCGCTGATTGGTGCAAGAGGGGAGACCTGGACTTTTCGCAGGTTTCTACGTATAACCTTGACGAGTACCGCGGTCTTTCTCACGATGATCCTCAGAGCTATCACTATTTCATGCGCAAAAACCTCTTTGACCTGGTAAATATTGATCTTGAGAATACCCATGTGCCCGACGGCTCTAATCCTGATGTCGAGGCAGCTTGCGCCGAGTACGATAGGCTTGTTGCTAAGGCTGGCTATCCTGACCTGCAGCTTCTTGGTATTGGTCACAACGGTCACATTGGCTTCAACGAGCCTGACGACCATTTCTCCAAGGGTACGCACTGCGTTGACCTCACCGAGAGCACTATTCAGGCAAATAGCCGACTGTTCGAGCGCATGGAGGACGTCCCTCGTCAGGCTTACACCATGGGTACGCAGACTATCATGTTCGCGCGCAGCATTCTGATTGTCGCTAGCGGCGAGGACAAGGCTAAGGCTGTTTACGACATGTGCTACGGCAACGTTTCGCCTCAGTGCCCAGCCTCTATCCTACAGCTTCATACTAACTGCACCGTTATTGCTGACGAGGCCGCCCTCTCGCTCTGCCCAGCTGAGTAAAGTCTGGTTGACCCAAAGCTTCTTAAAGTCTCCAAAAAGCCTCGAAAAGCATCTGCCGAGAAAAAAACAAAACTCCCATTCATGTGAATGGGAGTTTTTTGTAGCAGTTTATGATATGTAAGCGTTGTATGTGCACGTTTAGTGGCGCTCCGCAAGTGCGCATTTATTGGAGCTCCGAAAAATATTAATAGTCCTTGAAGTAACGACTGAGAGCAAAAAGGACCTGGTAGTTAAGGCCAAGCACATAGTCTCCCTGATCGGTATGAACCGTGCGAAGCGTAAACTCAAGATTGTCACCAACCGTGATTTTATCGCCATCTTTTTTGCCAACACGAGACATATCGCCAGTTGTAAGTGGGAAAACTCTACCGGCTGGATTGACCGAAGTAACAAAGAATATAAAAGGCTCGACGGCGTTTTCACCAGGGTTAATGTGCAACTGTTTGAAAATCTGACTGTTTGTTGACACGTAGACTACTTCGTTTTTGTCGAGCAGCTTCTTCAGTTCAGGAAGAGTCGCTGCTACCCAAGGTAGATCATGATGAACAAAGGGATTGTCGCTCGCGAGCGACTGCGCGATAGGCGAGCCGTACTGATAGACATAAACCATCTTGTTGTAGAGCTCGTTGACGTCATTAACAGAGGTCTGAGCTGGTGCGGCTTGGTTAGCCTGGACAAGCTCGATAAGGTTCATGGAATTGAGCTGTTCAGATGAAGCGCCTTTGGACTGTGCTTCAGAAACAGTCAATCCACCAAATGCGAACGACCCTACGCTAAATACCAGGCAAAGCGCTGATAAAGCAACAAGAGCTTTAGATGATTTCTTTTTGGAAAGGAATGCGATTCCGATAGCAAGAGCAACAAAAATAAGCACGATATACCAGGTCTTACTGATGGCATATCCCAGAGTCTCAGTCATTGGGCCTCCTTGTGTTTTGAAGTTAGTTACTAATTTTATCAGAGGACCCCTATTTGTCATAAATTTGTTGGGGTTCTGACGCGCTGTCGTTGCAAACCTGACACGATCTTCTCGCGAATCCGACGCAAACCTGACCGATCGACTGATGTTGTTCCCGTGACATTTGTCGTAAAACCTTGAGATTTCATTTTTACAACGTATAGTGGAGTTTCGGAAATTCTGACTATTGTTTGTCGACCGGTACATATCTCCGACACATCAACGTGTCGCATCGCAAACGTACTGATTGACTTGGAGGATTGATGGAAAACGAGATTCCACCAGTTAATCGTGTAGACGAGATTCACGAGAAGCTCAGCTCACTTCAGGGCCAAAAACTCAAGGTCAAGGCCAACATGGGCCGTTCTCGTATTGTTGAGCGCACAGGTACCCTGGTTATGGCCCATCCATCTCTTTTCATCGTTGAGGTTGGCGAGCGCCGCGGTCGCACTGCCCGTCAGTCCTACCAGTACGTTGACGTTCTGACCGGCACCGTTGAGCTTTTTGATTTTGAGACCGGTGAGCGTTTGTTTGACTTCGAGTTTGAAGAGTAGTTCAGAAGCGCCCGCATTACTTCGACTAGGCTCACACTCATGGCTGCCTCTTCGTCCAATTTTGGACGCCAAACCATTCAGATTCCTTGCAAGGTTAACCTTCACCTGGGCATTCATGCCCAGAAAGACCAGCGAGGATACCATAAAGTAGATTCACTCATGGTTCCCGTTGCACTGTACGACACAGTTGTTGTCGATGACGCGCTGGAGCTTACGGTTGCGCATGAGCCGCAGCTCTGCGTGTTGCCCGAACGCACTACAACCTGGAAGGCCGCGGTTCTTCTCGCCAATAAGCTGGGAGTTTCCCCAGATGTTTCCATTGACGTGCAAGTGCATATTCCCGAGAAGGCCGGTCTGGGTGGATCGTCAGCCGACGCCGCCGCGACGCTCTATCTGTTGGCTCAGCGCTGGGGTGTTGACCCGCTGGATCCACTGGTAGTTGAGGTAGCCAAGACTGTGGGCGCAGACGTTGCGTTCTTCTTAGACCCACGACCATCGCTTATGCTTGGTGCTGGAGACACGCTGGTAGAAACCTATACGTCTACTGTTGACGCTCCGCTTGCTATTGTTTTACCAGCAGAAACTGGCGTTGTTACCAAAGAAGCGTACGGCCAGTTTGATATGTCGCCAATTGCACCGGAATCTTACGAGAATCTGTCCGCACTTTTGCGTGACGCTGACAAGTCCGCTGCTGCCAGCGATCACGATGCAAGCAAGCAATTCATTCAGCAGGTAGCAAGCCTCCTCTTCAACAATCTTGCGCCAGCAGCAAAATCGCTAAAACCACAGGTAGCAGAGGTAGAGGAGTGGCTAAAGGCACAGTCTGGCGTTCTTGGCGCTCAGGTTTCCGGCTCAGGTAGCAGCTCTTTTGCACTTTGCGAATCACAGGATGCTGCCAACGCTATCGCTGCCGCAGCTCAAGCAAAGGTTGGCGAGGCTTCTCCACCACCTGCAAGTTGTAGTGGTAACATAGAGCGGCAAATGTTTGATGGATTTATCCCGTCGGACAAGGCAAAACATAACGGGTTGTGGCTCAGCTTGGTAGAGCGCTCGGTTCGGGACCGAGAGGTCGCTGGTTCAAATCCAGTCAACCCGACCATTTTTCCTGATAATCAATGAATTCCCACCGTTTTTGCCACTAAATAAGCGTTTTGACAGTCAAAGTGGTAAAAAATGCGTTTAGTTGGAATATACAAAAACGCATGTATTCTATGCAGGTCATCTACCAGCATAAACTCTCGGTCAATTTTGATTGAAACTTTTATGAGAAAATCCAACTGGGAAAACGCAAGTGCCAAAACGCCGAGCTAGAAAATAAATCTCCAACTAAACGGGTTTTTTACCCAAATCAGACCCCACTATTTGTCATATCAATTTCTTGATTAGTTTCCTTGCATATTCGAGACTGTTTATACGTTTTTGGTTAGGTGGACACATAATCGCCCGGACCTTGTATCAACCGTTCCTAAAAAATCTACATGACAGCTCCATGAGTACACTTTCTTATTGTTTTGAGCTTCATTTTTCTATCAAATGAACATTGTGAACGTTTAGACCTATAAAAAAATAAATAAATCGACACAAAATAAACACAAATGGATTACAATCAGACGAAGTGTACTACGTTTAAGGCAACGCGCGCACCGTCGTTTCTACGCGCTTGCACACACGCTTTTTGTTGAAAGGGGTTTTGTATGCCTGTTGTTGAGTTTTTTGTAAACGTGTTATCAACACCAGCCATCCTAGTTGGCCTTGTTGCTCTGCTAGGTTTGGCACTTCAGGGAAAGCCAGTTGAGGACCTCATCAGGGGTACCCTCAAGACCATCGTCGGCTTCCTCGTTCTTTCTGCAGGTGCAGGTTTCTTGCAGACCGGTTCCCTCCTGGCCTTTGGCGAGATCTTCAACTTTGCCTTTGACATGCAGGGCGTCGTCCCAAACAACGAGGCCGTCGTTTCTCTCGCACTTGGCGAGTTTGGTCAGGCAACCGCAATCATCATGTGCATCGGCATGGTCCTGAACATTGTCCTCGCACGTTTCTCGCTTTAACTACATCTTCCTCACCGGCCACCACACTCTCTATATGGCAGCTATGCTCGCCATCATCCTGCACGTCGGCGGCCTTTCCGGTTGGATGCTCTACATCTCCGGCGCATGCCTGCTTGCTCTGATTATGGTTCTGTCTCCTGCATACTGCCAGCCAACCATGCGCAAGGTTACCGGCAGCGATTCCGTTGCACTTGGCCACTTCGGCGGCGCTGGTTACTGGCTTGCTGGTATGGTCGGTAAGCTCTTTGCTTCCGATCGCGAGAATAGCACCGAGAATATCAAGTTCTCCAAGCGCCTCATCTTCCTGCGCGACAACACCGTTTCCATTGGTCTGACCATGATCGTCATGTTCTTGGTTATCACCGGCGTTGCCGTCAGCCGTGGCCTTCTAACTCTGGTACCTGCAGGAACTACTGCTGCAGAGTTTGCCTCTAACCCACAGTATGCTGGGCTTCAGCACCTCGGCGACCTGCTGAACATTGGCACCGAGACCACCACTAACTGGATTGTCTGGGCATTACCCGCGGTCTCTCCTTCGCTGGCGGCGTTTACATCATTCTGTCCGGTGTCCGTCTGATCATTGGCGAGATTGTTCCTGCATTCAAGGGTATTGCTCAGAAGCTTGTCCCTGGTGCAAAGCCTGCAATCGACTGCCCAATCGCATTCACCTATGCTCCAAACGCCGTTATTATCGGCTTCCTGAGCTCCTTCGTTGGCGGCATCCTGGGTCTGCTTATCCTGGGTGTCATTAATGCACAGATCGCAGCTATTGCCCTGATCCTCCCAGGCGTTGTTCCTCACTTCTTCTGCGGTGCAACCGCAGGCGTCTTTGGTAACGCAGAGGGCGGCATCAAGGGCTGCATTGCTGGCTCTTTTGTCCACGGCCTGCTCATTACCTTCTTGCCTGCACTGTGCATGCCAGTCTTTACTCTCATGGGCTTCACCTCCGCTACCTTCTCCGACGCTGACTTCTCCATCATGGCGCTGATCTTGGTAACGTTGCTCTGAACGTCCAGGGTGCAGTTCTCACGGGCATCTGCGTTGTCTGCTTCTGTCTCCCAATTCTCTTCAATCTTGTTGCTCCTAAGAAGGCAGAAGAGAAGAAGGCCGAGTAGCATCCGCTCACAGAATTGCAGCTAAACATCGCAGTTGCTGCAGAAAATGCGAGTAGAATCTAGGTATCTAGGTCGGGCTTCGTCCTTGGATGGGGCCCGACTTTTTAACCCACGTAACCCACATATCACACGTGGTGAATTGAAAGGGGCTTTTATGGCTATCCAGAAGATCCTTTGTTGTTGCGGAAGTGGACTTGGCTCCAGCCTTATGGTTGAGATGCAGATCCAGGACGTCCTGAACGAGCTGGGCGTGAGCGGCGTTGAGGTTGAGCATTCAACCGTTTCCGACGTTACTCCTGGCGCAGCTGACCTCTTTATTGTTGCTCGCGACCTTGAGGATTTTATCGCCGGCATTCCAGAAGACGAGAAGATCGTTCTCTCCAACATCCTTGATAAGGATGAAATGAAGGAAAAGCTTACCGAGAAGTTCGGTCTGTAAGCGCTGACTCGCACGCAGCTCCGGCTCGCGCGTGGCGCCGACCTGCTGCGTTTCTCGCACGCAATACGTGAAAGGAAATTACATGGACGTCGACCTTAAACAGGTTGCTCGTGAGGTGCGCAAAAGCATTCTCACGCAGGTCTTTACGGCCAAATCCGGCCATCCCGGTGGCTCGCTTTCTGCAACAGAAATCCTGGCGTATCTCTACTTCAAGGAGATGCACGTAGACCCCACCAAGCCTAACTGCCCCTGCAGGGATCGCTTTGTGCTCTCAAAGGGTCACGTTACTCCTGCGCTCTACGGCGTTTTAGCTGAGCGCGGTTTCTTCCCCAAGGAGGAGCTTAAGACTTTCCGCGCGCTCAACTCGCGCCTTCAGGGTCACCCAAACATGAACGATACCCCCGGCGTTGACATGAGCACCGGCTCCCTGGGCCAGGGCGTCTCTACCGCTGTTGGTATGGCGCTTGCGGGCAAGAAGTTCAACAAGGACTACCGCGTCTACGCACTTCTGGGTGACGGCGAGATTGAAGAGGGCCAGGTCTGGGAGGCTGCCATGTTTGCGGGTAACCACCAGCTTGATAACCTCACGCTTATTGTTGACAACAATAACCTGCAGCTTGATGGCTCGCTTGATCAGATCAACACACCAAACCCAATTGACGAGAAGTTCAAGGCGTTCAAATTCCACGTTATTGATGTAGCTGATGGACACGACTTTGACCAGCTTGCTGCTGCATTTGCCGAAGCTCGTACCGTTAAGGGTCAGCCGACCGTTATCATTGCCCACACCGTAAAGGGCAAGGGCGTCTCTTTCATGGAGAACCAGGTAGGCTGGCACGGCAAGGCTCCTAACCAGGAGCAATACGAGCAGGCTATGAAAGAGCTTGAGGGAGAGGTGGCATAACATGGCAGACGTACAGAAAATTGCCACCAGAGAGGCATACGGAAAAGCCCTGGTAGAGCTTGGTAAAGAGCACGACGATCTTCTCGTCTTTGATGCTGACTTGGCAGAGGCAACTCGTTCCGGCAAGTATGGCGAGGAGTATCCTGAGCGCTTCGTAGACTGCGGTATCGCTGAGGCCAATATGATTGGCATGGCAGCTGGCGTTGCGGCTACGGGTCACAAGGTCTTTGCAACTTCGTTTGCAATGTTCACGTCTGGTCGTGCGTTTGAGCAGATCAGAAACTCGGTGGGTTACCCTCACTTGAACGTTAAGATTGGCGCTACCCACGGAGGTCTCTCGGTAGGAGAGGATGGCGCTACTCACCAGTGCAATGAGGATATTGCTGTTATGCGTACCATTCCTGGTATGACGGTCATTATTCCATCCGACGCTGTTGAGGCTGAAGCTGCTGTTAAGGCCGCTTACGACCATGACGGTCCTGTTTACATGCGCTTTGGCCGCCTCCCTGTTCCTGTTTTCAACACCAACCCTGACTACCACTTCGAACTTGGCAAGGGCATTGTCCTTAAGGAGGGTACTGACGTTACGCTGGTAGCTTGTGGCCTTATGGTTCCTGTGGCTCTTGGGGTTGCAGAGCAGCTAGCAGCAGAGGGTGTCAACGCTGAGGTTATCAACATTCACACCATCAAGCCTCTGGATACTGAGCTGATTACCGCTTCTGCAACAAAGACCGGCAAGGTTGTGACTATTGAGGAGCACTCCATTATCGGCGGTCTGGGCAGTGCAGTCTGCCAGGCACTTTCCGAGAACGCTCCTGTTCCTGTCAAGGTCATTGGCGTTCAGGACACCTATGGTGAGTCCGGACCCGCACTTCAGGTTCTTGCTAAATACGGCCTGGATACCTCAAGCGTCCTCGCATCCGTCAAGGACTTCTTGAAGTAAGCTCTTCGAGCTTCTTCGTCCTCTGACGCGTATCTGCGCGCAAACCGCGCATCACTGCACGTCAACGTCGCACAAACAAAGCCCTTCTCGTCATCTGGCGAGAAGGGCTTTAGAATCACAGCTGACTTCAAGGTTTGACCATCCCCAATGATCTGCCGAACAACTGCAACTACTCCGACCTGTGTAGCGACAGAAGAACCGCAAAGGACAAGCTCTAGCTGAATTCATTTACTGAGGTTGTCATCTGCTTCGTGGCTGGGGCCACGCATAAGATACGCGGCCCCAGCCACTGCGGCATAAAGTGCCCAAGCGCCTACGCAGAAGAGCAGGTTCCCAGCCAGTCCCCAACGAAAATCTCGTGTGTGTCAGTACTGCGATAGAACGAGTTCGTGACAGCAAGTAGTAATGCTGCTGCCCCGCTTGACAAGAGTCGTGTCCACAGTGCCTTCACTCGCGGTTGTGGCCATCGTTGTGGCGGGTCAACAATCAAAAGAACCAGGCCGGTGAGAAACGTTCCATAAAGTGGAAATACCATCAAAAGAGTGCCAGCTGCGGCGAGCCCCGTGGCGGGGATATAAAAAATCCCGAAGCAGATTCCAATCCATGTCGTGTACGTACGGATCGCATCCCTGTTCGTGAAAGTAGGCGTGGCAAATCGGGCTGAGCTCCTCATGAGCATCCGTCCTGCCATGACCGTGAAGGCAATCCAGCCGAGACCGAGAGATAGGAGCGTCTCACTCCAATGTTGAGATCCATACTGGGTGGAAGCAACTGCATCAAAAGCGACTAACGCGATGGCCGCAACCCCTGTACCCAATACGCGGATCAGTAATGCTCGACAGAGCGGCGTCTCCCATGTTGATGGCCTATCAATGATAAAAAATAGCAGTCCTGCTAGAGGGGCAAGCCACAATGGGGTGCTCACCGGGGCGACTCCACCGATGAAGAGCAGGGAACCGGGCACTATCGCAAAGCCGAGGATGAGCCCTACCCAATACGTGTAGGTCCGAACGAATAGTTTGAAAGACTCAACCATTTACACCCCCCATGGACTTCAGCACCGAAACTATAACGATTCTACGGCAGGGAGGCGACTCATGGCCAGACACACTTCAAAACCCGCCTGAAAAGTGCAAAGAATCTGTATTTGAGCCACCGATTCTTTTGCAAAATCAGGCAAATCCACAGATTCTTTGATGCTTTTAGGCAAAATTTACAGATTCTTTGATGAAATCAGGCGCCCTCAAGGCCCCTCTAGGCGCACGCTCGTTTCCCGCCGAGCTCGCACTGTGCGCGCCCGCAGCCTGGCGAGAAACCCCGTCCACTAGCAGCGCTTACGCACAAGAAACCCGGCATCCACACGAAATGGATGCCGGGTTGAAATCACTTGCTACCTGTACACGCCTTACTTGTACTCGTAGAAGCCCTTACCAGCGGCAACGCCGGTCTCGCCCTTGTCAATCTTCTCTTTCAGCGAGGCGACAATGCGACCCTGTACGGACTCAGGATCCTTAGCTGCAGGATTCATCAGAGCAACGTTATATGCGGTGACCAGGCCAATGATGTCCAGGATCTGGAACGGACCCTTTGGCGAACCGGTGCCAATGCGCCAAGCCCTGTCGATGTCCTCGACGTCGCCGGCGCCGTTAGCCCAGAGCTGCTCAGCGGAGACCAGAAGAGGCACCAGCATGGAGTTCAGTAGGTAGCCAGGCTGCTCCTTCAGAACCTTGACCGGAATCATACGAATGCTTGCCGCAAAAGCGACGACCATGTCAAAGTTCTCCTGAGCGGTACCTGCGTGACCCATAACCTCGCCGATTGGGTTGCGCCAAATCTCGTTAGCAAAGTGGAGAGCCAGGTACTTCTCGGGACGACCAGTAGCTGCAGCAAACATGCTTGGAATCATGGTTGAGCTGTTGGTTGCAACAATAGTCTTCTCGGACAAGTGCTTGGCCAGCTCAGTGTAGAACTCAATCTTCTGCTCTGGATTCTCAGCGACGGACTCGATAACAAAGTCAGCGTCACCAAAAGCCTCGTCCCAATCGGAAGTGAGCTTGAGGTTGCTGTATGCGCGTTCTACCTGCTCTTTCAGCTGGTCGAGCTTCTCTGGAGTAATCTCGTCCTGAGCAATGAGACCGTAAGCGTAAGCCTTAGGATCGGTCTTCATAGCCTCGAGGGTGTTCAGATATACCTCTCTGAGGTGCTCAATCTTTGGACGAGCGCGCTCAATTGAAGCCTCGGACCTCAGCCAAATGGTGGTCTCGTAGCCGCGATACGCGGTCTGGAATGCAATCTGGCTGCCCAAAACGCCGCCGCCAGCAACTACAACTTTCTTAACCTGCGAAATGTCCATAGGACGTTCCTTTCTACAAGCGTGGCGAGAAGTGCCGCGCGATTTATCTATCGTCCCTATACCCTAGAAACTCCCCGTCAAACATTCGTTCGCAAAATTTCCGACTTTCATTTAATTCCTACAAATTGTCCCCTGGCGAGAAACCACATCTACCTCTCACACTTCTTGGGTAGAATAGAGGCGTACATTCATCATCTGGTTTTAGCGCAGTCTATTGGCTGCTACCCAATAAACACCAGGAAAAACTCCTGGACAGAATAGAGGTATCATGATCGACGGAACATACAAGATTCAAATGGATTCTCCCGTTGGAGCCAAAGAGGGTACCGCTGTTCTCATCACCTCTGGCGAGAAACTCACGGGCTCTCTGACCGCCATGGGTGTCCAGATTGATATCGAAAACGGTAAGGTTACCGACAACTCGTTTACCTTTGGCGGCAAGCTTGAGTCCTTCGTTGGTCCCGTTATCTTTGCCGTCGGCGGCTCCGTTGAGGGTGACACCATTCAAGGCATCGCTCACATTGCTAACCGAGACTTTGTGTTTACAGGCACAAGGGAGAGTTAAGGTAGCTGCACTTGTATTTTGATTAATTATTCTGCAGTAATAAGTGCTACTTATAATTGGAAATACGTAGCCTAATACAATGCAATTTTTTACAATTAGTTAGTGTGGAATTGGCTAATTACATCAAAAATGTTTGAGAGTGAGTAAATATGCCCTGCGACAAGAAAGAGCTTCTAGAATTTGTTTCCCGTTGGCAAGGTAGAGGCTATGAAAAGGGAGATACTCAGCAGTTTTGGCTACAGCTCTTACGCACTATTGGTTACTCCAAGGTAGATGACGTTCTCTTTGAATTTCATGTCTCGTCTGGCGGATTCATCGATGTATGGATTCCTGATGCTGGTGTTTTAATTGAACAAAAAGCGCTTGGAATTGATTTAGATAAAGAAGAACTCCGTCAAGGAAAACAAAAGACGCCTTTAACTCAAGCGCTTGATTATGTTGACGAGCTTCCCAGGTTAGAGCAGCCTCGCTTCGTCATTACGTGTAATTTCTCTACCTTTAGAGTGTATGACCGTGATGCATACGGAAGGTCACAACTTCCTAATAATGCATTCGAGTTCACCCTTGATGAGCTTACAAGTCATCCAGAGTATTTAGCTTTTATTAATGATCCTACTAATAGTCGTCTTGAAAGAAAAGACGGTATCTATTAAAGCAGGTGAGCTCATTGGAAAGCTCTATGACAAATTGCGTGAAGGCTACATTGATCCTGATTCAGAAGAGTCAATGCATGCATTGAATGTGCTTTGTGTACGCTTGGTATTTTGCCTGTATTGCGAAGATGCAGGACTCTTTGGAAAAGATGCTTTCTATAACTATCTGAAAGATGTCCCAGCAAATAGAATCAGAACGGCACTTAAGAATTTATTCCACGCATTGGATACCAATCTTTCTGAGCGAGACCCGTATGATCTTGAAGTAAAAGCATTTCCTTATGTAAATGGTGGACTTTTCAGAGATGAGTCTGAAGTTCCTAATTTTACAGATGAAACAAAGGGCTTCCTGTTGGATGAGGTCTCTTCCCACATCGACTGGTCACAGATTAGCCCCACAATCTTTGGTGGAATTTTTGAGTCAACTCTGAATCCAGAGACTAGGCGCTCTGGTGGTATGCACTATACCTCACCAGAAAATATTCATAAGGTAATTGATCCACTCTTTTTAGATGACCTTAAAGAAGAACTTAAGTCTATTTGCGCTGAAGAAGGAACAACTCCTCGTAAACGCGAAAATGCTCTTAGGCGTTTTCACGAGAAGATTTGTTCACTTACTTTCTTTGACCCTGCTTGCGGTTCAGGTAATTTCCTTACTGAGACCTATACATGCCTTCGTAAGTTGGAAGATACGGTTCTTAATGAGCTTAGAAAAGGACAAACTGGCCTTAGCCTTGGAGATGAAGAAGAGACAGGAAAGCGTGTTTCTTTGAGTCAGTTTTATGGCATTGAGATTAATGATTTTGCTGTAACTGTTGCTGAGACCGCCCTTTGGATTAGCCGCCTTAAAGCAAATGGTGAAACATCAATGTTCTATGATGCTGGTGGAGATGATTTCCCCTTAAGTGAAAAGGCTCATATTGTTGAAGGCAACGCTCTTCGTATTGACTGGAATAGAGTATTACCAGCAAGTGAATGTAATTACATAATGGGTAATCCTCCTTTTGTTGGTTACTCCAATCACTCTGCCGAACAACAGAAAGATCGAGCAAGTTTATTTGGTAAGGTAAAAACTGTCGACTATGTAGCTTGCTGGTATAAGAAGGCAGCTGATTATATTTCTAATTTTCCAATTCACTGCGCATTTGTATCAACTAATTCCATTTGCCAAGGACAACAGGTACAGCCTATATGGGAGCCACTGTTTCAAAGTGGCATTCACATCGATTTTGCGTGGCAAACTTTCATATGGAGTTCTGAAGCCGCACTTCAAGCACATGTCTATGTAGTTATAGTAGGCTTCTCACGTTTTGGAAATGAAAAAAGAATTCTATTTTTAAAAGATGGACAAAAACGGACAGTTGAAAATATTAATGGGTACCTACAAAATGGGTCAGAAATTTTTATAGAAAAAAGAAATAAGCCCTTGTGTTCGGTTCCACTAATGATAGCGGGAGGAAAGCCCACTGATGGTGGTAATTTGATTTTAAGCTTAGATGAAAAAAGCGAACTTGTGTTACAAGAGCCATCTGCTGCTAAATGGATACGTCCATATTCAATGGGAGATGAATTTATTAATAAAAAAGAACGTTTTTGCCTTTGGCTTGTCGGTATATCGTTAAGCGAATTAGAGAATTTAACATTAGTGCAGAAGCGTGTTGAATCTGTAAGAAATATGAGGTTAATGTCAAGTAAGATAGCAACTCAGAAAAAGGCTTTAACTCCATGGCTTTTTGATGAAGTTAAACCTCCTAAGAGTAATTTTATTGGTATTCCTGCAGTTACATCTAGTCGAAGAAAATATGTACCTTTCGACTTCGTTACAAATGGAATGATCCCAGGAAATCAATTATATTTTGTTGAAACTGAGTCTCTTTATTATTTTGGAATTTTAGTAAGCCAGTTTCATAATGCATGGATTCGAATTGTGGCAGGAAGACTCGGTGATGGTTATAGGTATTCCAATACCATTGTCTATAACAATTTTGTATGGCCCGAAGAGACTGTTGAACAAAAGAAAATCATTGAACAAACCGCCCGAAATATTCTTAATGTAAGGTCAAGTTATCCCGATAAATCGTTAGCTGATTTATATGATCCAAATAAAATGCCAGCTGATTTGCTTGCCGCACATAAAGCTAATGATGCTGCAGTTGAAGCAGCTTATGGAGTTGATTTTAATGGTGATGAAGAAAAGATAGTTGCACATCTTTTTAAGTTGTATGCTGAGAAAACAAAAGAGAAATAGTAGATCTGGCAATATTCACATCAATAAATGAGATGCCTAAAGTATCTCTTTTAATTCAATGTAAAAGGCACTCGTTAGTGAACTGCGTCCCAAAACTTGGACGAATTTAATAAAGAGCTAGGCTACCAAGGACTGATTCCGGAACTCCTCCGGGGTCAGTCCTTTTAGTTTAATCTGACGCCTTTGTGTATTCCAGTACATAACATATGCGTCCAAATCTACTTTGAAAGACTCAAAGTTAGGCCACGTTCTTCCTCGGAAGAACTCGTCTTTCATGTGACCAAAGACCTGCTCGGTAGCACCATTGTCTATGCAGTTACCCTTTCTGGACATGCTTTGGATAACTCCTGCATCTTTTAGTCTCCTGCACCATGCGCTGTGCTGGTATTGCCAGCCCATATCGCTGTGCAGAATCGGAGTTGTGCCTTTAGGTATCTTCGCTAAAAGTTGATCGAGAAGAGCTATTTGCTGAACCATGTTTGGACCCTTCGCTGTGCTCCATGCAACAATCTCTTTGCTTCCAAAGTCATAGACAGGAGCAAAGTATGCCTTGCCCCACGGTTGCTTGAACTCTGTGACGTCGGTACCCATCTTCTTCCATGGCCCATCGGCAGAAAAGTCGCGTCCTATGACGTTTTCAAAGGTCTTACCGACAACACCTTTATAGGAGCTATAGCGGTGATAGTCTGTCTCACGCCGTATCTTACAGTAAATACCCATCTCACGCATGATTTTAAGAACAGTCTTGTCGGCGATTCTTACACCCAGCTCAGCGCGCAGACACATGGCTATCTGTCTGTGACCACAGCCGTTTGTAGTACGCGAGAAAATCTCTGCAACCGCGCGGTGTAGCTCTGGGCGTGTTGGCTTTACTGGGTGAGCTAGTGCGTAGTAGTAGGTAGACCTTGCAAGTCCTGAGCACTCCAGCAAATAGGACAAAAAGTACCCCTCACTGCACAAAGCGCTCACAATCTTAGCCTTTACCCCGGTCAGAGCTCGTCTTTCTCGACCAGGGCGCGCAATTTTTTTAAGTAGGCTACTTCGGTCTCGAGCCTGCGGCAGCGCTCCTCAAGTTCCTGTTCGCGGGTGCGTTTTTGTGGCTTGGACTTAGAGCCTTTAGGTCTTCCTTTTGGCTTTGACTTAAGAGCCTCTGCGCCACCTGTACGATAGAGCTTGCGCCAGTGCTTAAGTGGTGCCAGCGACATAATCTTAAACTTGGCCATTGCCTCAGTCCTTGTCATGTCACCCTCAACGACAGCTCTTGCTGCAGCAACTTTTTGCTCGTAGGTATAGAGAGCTTGCTTGCCATCCATGGTCAGTAGCACCTCGCTTCCAAACGCGTGGTATATATAGTGCCATGTTTTTACAGTTGAAAGTGGAACAGAAAGAGTGCTTGCAATCGTACAAGATCCCATACCGGAAGCAAAGAGCTCTGCCGCCTTTCTCCTCACCTCTGCATCGTGCTTTACCCTACAATCCATACGCATAAAAAGCCTCCCATTTCTTATGTCCAAGAAATGGGAGGCAGTTCATGTACGGGTGGTTGTGATTCCCTTTCTAGTTAAAGATAGAAGCGTTGTGGTAGAAGATATAAATTGCTGATTTTATACCCATCAAACTTGATCTTGGGTTAGAGATTTACTCATACTGTCAGCGAAGGCAACAAGAAGTAGCTTTCTAAATGAGTTAGTTGACACTAAGTGTTGTTTACAGTTGGTTATAACGAGACAGTAACGAGTTGGCATCATGATGATTTCCATGAATGTTGATCTGTAGCTCAGCTATGACCAAGGTAATGGTGACAAGAGTATTACCGTCGCTTGTTTCCTCAATGGGAATTAATCTGAACAATAGGTATATCAAGACAAGGACGTAAAATGTGGATACTCTTTATTGTGTAACTCTCATGGTATTTAATGTAATGTCATTTTTGGATCGTCTGTAGTTCTCAAGTACGATGGTTTTGAAAGTATACTTCGATGCTTTGGAATCGTGGGCTTAGTCGTACCTACGTGTGTTGTAATCCTACGGGTTTGTACGCCGTTGCGGCTGCCTGTGCATAAATCTGTGTGTTCGCAGGGTCGTGCTCTTAGCTATATTTATCGGGCTCGGTGCACAAAATTGCGTTTAGAGACCCTTGCAAAAGTGTTCTAAATACCTCTTTGCTGGAATCCTCCAGCAGGTGTAAATTTCACCTTAATTGAAAATAACATTGATTTGGGCCATGTTCGGTTGTCCTTTTCACTTTTTTGGCGATTACAAAAGTTTAAGGGGGAGTCAATCCTCTGGTTCGTTTCTCTATTTAGGGGCCGTGGCCCTGTTCATTTCATGTAGTGCGATGGAAAATAAACCACTTGCTATACGGGTATGAACCAAAGGCGTTGCTCTTGTATAACAATGAACGCCCTTCAATTGGGTAGGATGCGGTTCAGATTGTACTGCCAAGAAAGGTGTCCATCATTGTCATATACGAAGTTGATGTGCTCGTGCCATATCGTGTTCACACCGAGGTATAGAAAAAGGTGATATATAACTAATAGAGAAATTTGCTAGTAAAGACATTTAGGCAGTTGTGTAGTTGTAAAGGTGTTGAGATAATCGAAGGGTACTTAATGCCAGACCATGTATGTATGCTTGTGAGTATCCCTCCGAAAATGAGTATATTGAGCTTTATGAGTTATCTTAAAGGCAAAAGTGTGCTTATGATGTTCGGTAAACACGCTCATCTAAAATACAAGTTTGGTAACGGGCACTTTTGGTTAGAAGGCTACTTATGTATCAACGGTCAGTCTTAAAGAGATAACGATTGCTAAATACATAAAGGGATAGGAAGTCCATGATATGACACTCGATAAATTGAGCGTCAAGAGTATGAGAATTCTTTAAGAAGGACCCAAGTCATCTTTAGAGGCTGTAGATATTACTAAAGTCGCTTTGTGCGTTTTCGCAACGAGTCAAGGGAGGCGCTCCCTGAACAAAGAAAATTGACAGCACCTTGAGATGCTGCCTATGACCCTTGGCCTTATAGCTACTCTTTTGAAGGATGGTTCATGAGTTGCACCACTTTAGGGATGTAACGACACTTTTTTGTGCTAGTAGGTATTGACAAGGGATATATTTATTGCCACGTAATCAATACTAAATTCTTTGTTGATTACGCAGTTAAGAAGGCTACACAAACTACCATTAAAAATGTATTCTTAAAAACGGTGTAGATGTTTTCAGTTCCTCTCCTACCCTTGTCGAGCAGAAGTACATTGTCGCCAAACTGGAAGAAATTCTGTTGCATACGAGAAATTGAAATGAGGTAAAGATGTCGGCACAACAAAAAGATACTACGTCAATCATGGCATCCTTCGCTACACTTAAAAGTCTGTCGGATGTAAAGAAATATCAAAGTCCGTATCAGCTTCTCAGGGAGTTCGTCAACTATATTATTCTTTCGGATTCATTATATTCATTTTCCGCTGTTGAAATGAAGAACCGTTTAAATAGTCATTTTTGTTTTTTGATTCCGGAAGCGGTTATTAAAACAGCCCTCAAAAGTATGTCTGGGACAACCTTAGTAGACGGTATATATAATATTTCGAAAGCCAAAGTATATACAAACGAACTATTCGAAGAAGTGAAAAAAGAATCTGATGAATATGAAACATGCATAATCGAATTGCTAGTCAAATATATATCTGAGAGAACTGGCAATAATGAGATTAGTAAAGAAATACTTTCACAAGAACTTGCCAACTTTTTATTGGAAGATGTATCTTCACATACGGCAAAGTATTCTGATTATATCGGAGAATTTGTTCTAAAAAATGAGCAGGACAGCAAGATTCAAGAGGGACTTAATAAAATTCGTGAGGGCAGTATCCTTTATATGGGGCTAAGTCATAGTATGGGAGAAATCGGAAGTATTACAAAGCCACTAACGCTTTACCTTGGGACAGAGGTTTTGTTTAGTCTTGCCGGATACAATGGAGAGGTTTTTCAGCAATTTGCTAACGATTTTTTTGCTCAAGTTCGTACTGCAAACTCTGGAAAATCAAGAAAGATAACCCTTCGCTATTTCTCGGAAGTCAAGAACGAAATTGATGACTTTTTTGAGATAGCAAGTGAAATAGTGGAGGGTAAACGAAATCTGCTATTCGATAAGCCTGCCATGAAAGCAATAACTGACGGATGTCAAACTGCCGCTGATGTTAATGTAAAAAAATCCGATTTTTATCATAAAATGCAGTATACTTTTGAAATCAGGCAAGATTCCAAAGATAATTATTACAGTGAAGAATACTTCAATAGTAATTTAGAGAGTTTCGATTATGATGATGAGGATGATAAGAAAAAAGAAACAGCAGTTAAGCTCATTAGTTATATTAATAAGCTTCGTAATGGAAACTATTTCTACAGCGATATTGAATCTGAGTATATCATTGTAACAAATACTCGGACAATTCTTCTTATGTCAAGGGAAGTAGCGGATGATATTAAAAAATCAGAAGGATTAGATAACATCTGTAATTTTGCTGTCTCTCTTGATAGAATTACAAGCTTGCTCTGGTATAAGCTTGGCAACGGCTTTTCGCAAAATGGTTTTCCGTCAAGTTTAAATGCAGTGTTGAAGGCACGAATTGTTTTGTCCGCTAGCATAGCAAGAAATGCAGAAAGGGAGTTCGCAAAAGTAACAAAAGAATATGCAGACGGCGTTATCAATCTTGATCAGGTTACCGCTCGAATCATTATGCTTAAAAAGAAGCCGGTTCTCCCTGAAGATTTGCAAGGAAATGATATTGACGAAACAATGAATTTTGATCCTGAATATTTGAGCAGATACGAGGAGCAGGCTAAAAAGAATCAGAGAGAACTCAAGGAAAAGTCTGACATTATTGAAAGCCTAAAAACCGATGCGGAGAGAAAACTATCCGAAAAAAATAGGACAATTGAGACACAAGCAAATACAATTAAAGATTCTTCTAAAGAAAATTCCCTTTTACGTGCTGAGCTCAACAAATATCAGCAACAAGAAGCTAATATGTTGAAAAAGAAGAAGCGTCGTCGAAATATTTTCAGATTTATATGGAGTGTTGTATGGAAATTAATTATTTTTGGCGGAATAACAAGATTGGTGATTCATTTGGAAAGTAAATATAACTTCCAAGTCCCATTATATGTCTCAGTGTGTGCAGATATAGTGAGTCTAATACTCATTTTCTTGTCGGCATTAAAAAGAGGTGAAGAGAAGTTTCTAAAAGATTCTTCCACAAAAAAGTAAAAGTAACAATTGGTCGTGTCCCGAAAAGTGGTGTAAGCAAGCATTTCAGGTGTTTAAAAGAAGTGCGGTTATTTCCTAAAATATAGTCACCACAACCAATTCAGAAAGGAAATAACCGCAATGCAAACTCTACATGAAACTGAGCTCTCCTACACCCAAGATCACAAATTAGATCTTAATGGTATGGCACGAACACTACTTGAAGACTTAGTAAATACCGTAATGGTTGAGCAAGTGGAAGAGCTTGGTTGTGTTCGCAATGGATACCGTGAGCGAAAGCTCGTAACTTCAGTTGGAACTCTTACCTTAAAAATTTCTAAGCTCCGTGAAGGAATCTACTTTTCTGACGAAATCGTAAGCAAATGGAGTAGATGTAACACAATCCCTACACCACTTTTAGGGACGTAATAAATCAAAGCCTAGACGGGCTTAACAAAAGGGAGAAACAATGAGAGTACGAATGATTGACAACATTACTGGCAAGGTTGTTAGAGTTGCAAAGCAGTTTTCTAAGGCAGTTGCGAATGCACCAAAGGCAGTCGCGACTGTAGCAAAGACTGGCACTGTTGCGCAGAAGGTTGCCATGGGAATTGCAACAACTGGTCTTGTTGCTGGCGGTGCAACTGGTATTGTCCTCAATATTCCTAAACAGGCGCCTACTCCAGAGCAGAAGCCTGCTATTACACAGCCAACAAAGACCGAGGAGACAAAAACCGAGGATACTAAGCCTGCAGAGGAGACAAAAAAACCGAGGATGCTAAGCCTGCAGAGGAGACAAAAAAACCGAGGATGCTAAGCCTGCAGAGGAGACAAAAAAACCGAGGACACTAAGTCCTCTGCACCTGCAGGACATTACGAGTCCGTTCAGAAGAGTAAGTATGTTGAGGATGGCACTTATACTGTAGTTACCCTGACTGATGATGATGGTGATCCTATTACCTTTACTACATCTTTTGGTACTTCTTCAGACGCACAGTTTAGTACTCAGGCAGAGGCAGAAGCGTACCCTAAACGCGCAGCACCAAGCTCTCACTCAACGTACTGGTCGCAAGCGTGTTATTGCTGGCAATACTGGCCGCGGTTTTTAATGTCGGTGAGACTCAAACTAAAGGGCCATACAGAGTATTGGACTGAACAGGTTTGGGTTTCAGACAACTAATTAAAAAGCATTTAGCTAGCTAGAAAATACGGAGATTGTTTATACAATCCCCGTATTGCTTTTATATATCACGTCAACCATTACGATATTTACTACATCTTCAAGCAGTACTTGTGCAATACTATTGAGATCTAATTCGTGATCTTGGGTGTATAAAAATTCAGAGTCGTGTAAAGTTTGCATTGCGGTTGTTTCCTTTCTGAATTGGTTGTGGTGACTATATTCTAGGAAATAACCGCACTTCTTTACATCACTGGAGTGTTTCTCTTACACTACTTTTTGGGATATGATTCTTCTCCACCCACCGATAAAACGACACCGTTTATGTGAACCCCATCTGTTTGGACAGGTGGGGTTTCTCGTCAGACGTATAGTCAAAGTGGTGTGATTTGAACACGCAGTATCGGCAGAATCGGGGCGAGAAATGCAAAAGTTACAGAAACGTTTTACGAGGGTTTTGAGTGTGTTCATGACGTTGGTGCTCTCGTTTGCGCTGGTAGGGTGCAATGTGTTTCCGTTCCTGCAGAACAATTCTGACCAGCAGACATCACAGTCGTCAATCACAACAGGGGAAATCGAGGCAATACACGAGCCCAAGTTTGGCGGCAGCTATCTGTATATCACCATCGACGAGTTCAATAACCTGGGCTTTGAATACGGCGACAGCGTGGACGTTACGTTTAGTAACGGATATAAGCTCTCCGATATTCCGTACTACAACGGCTATTACACCAAAACCAACGAGCCCCTGGTTGTCGCATATCCGGGCTATCCTTACATCGATGTGTGCGTAAATAATGGCGAGCCTCTATGGGAAACCGCTGGTCTTAAGCATGGAGATACGGCTACGGTGACGCTCCACGAGAAGCAAAAGTACGCAACAGTTCAAAAGTCCTTGGATGCAACGTACACCAATAATCGCTCCGATTATTCAAGTGACGAGGTCTTTGCCAACTTCCGTCCCATGAAGGGTGGAAATCTTGCCGAGGGCGTGATGTATCGCTCGGCATCGCCTATTGATAACCAGAACAATCGCGCACCTTACGCGGCAGATCTTGCCCAGAGGTGTGGCGTGCAGTTTATCTTGGACCTCGCAGACACCAATGAAGAGCTCCAGAGCTATTACCAGAATGCGGACTACGACATTACGTGGCACAAAAGCCTGTATGACGCAGGGAATGTTGCGGCTCTTGACCTCAACGCCAATTATCGGGGCGGCCAATATGCTTATCGCCTGGCAGCGGGTCTACGCGAGATAATTCTGCACAAGGGTCCCTACCTTATCCACTGCACCGAGGGAAAAGATCGTACAGGCTTTGTCTGCGCTCTTCTCGAGGCACTTTGCGGCGCATCCTACGACGAGATGCGCGACGACTACATGATTACCTACGACAACTATTACGGCATTAACGAGAAGGACGACAAGGCTCGGTACGACGCCGTCGTTGACGTGAAGTTCGACGACATCGCTCGCTGCATTGCTGGTCTGCCTACGTACGGTTCGCTCGACGGCGCGGATTACGCAGCTGGAGCTCGCAAGTATCTGACCGATGTGGGCATGACCGAGTGGGAGATCAACAAGCTCATCGAGCGGTTGACGAGCAAGTAGCGGGTCGTGGTCGCAGGCGGTCGCGGGCTGCGGGTCGCAGTGATGGGCACCCAGTGACGGTCCGGGTTGCGGTAAGAACTGACATGTTAGTCGTCTGGCGAGAGGAGCGATCTTCTCGCCAGGTTTGTAAAGAATAGTCTTGTTTTTGGAAGTAACAACTGTCTTTGATATATGATTCTACCCTGTGATTCACATCGTTATTTTAGGAGATACGCCGGGGACTATATGAATGTAGCGCAAGGCCTAGAGAAGAAGCTTATGCCAATGGCAGAGTTGGTGAGTAAGAATAAATATCTTCTTACTATGCGCGACTCGTTTGCCATGCTCATGCCAATCCTTATTATCGGATCAATGTTTACGCTGGTAGGCAATCTGCCAATTCCTGCGTGGGTTGATTTCTTGAAGTCCACTACGATTCAGGGCAAGTCGCTTTTCTCGCTGTTGGCCATTCCTTCTGCCTGCACTGTTTCGCTCATGGCAATATTTTTGTCGTTCGAGATTGGCTACAACTTTGCTGATCAACTTGGTTTAGAGGATCGAGTTTCTGCTGGTATGGTTTCGCTCGTCAGCTGGTTTATTTTGATGCCTCAGGTGACTGAGTTTTTGCCCCAGGGAGCTTCTCAGCCATTTTTGGTGGAGAGCGTTCCTCTTGCGTGGACCGGCGCGAGGGGTGTGTTTGTGGCGATTATCATAGGCTTTTTGTCGGTGTCCATTTTTGGATTTGCTATCGAGAAGAACTGGGTTATTAGGATGCCGGAGGGTGTTCCTACGTCTGTTTCGCTTGCGTTTAGTGCTCTGGTTCCGATGGCGCTCACGTTTGCCGCAGTGTGGGCGATTAGCGTTTTGTTTGCACTTACCCCTTGGGGAGATGCGTTTACCTGCATTTATTCGATGTTGCAGACACCATTGACCATGCTTGGCGGAACCGTGTGGGCCTTGGCGATTGCTTACATCATTCAGGGCATTTTCTGGTTCTTTGGCATTAACGGGTCAAACATTACTAGCCCTATTTTTACGCCGATTTTGACTGCGCTTACGCTGGAAAACCAGGCCGCCTTTGCCGCAGGCACTGCACTACCCAACATTATCAATCGAGAGTTCGATGCGTTCTTTGCGCTGTTTGGTGGCGGAGGATCAACCCTTTCGCTTCTGATTGTGATATTTTTGTTCTGCAATTCTCGCCGTGCAAAAGACATCGCAAAGATTTCTATTGTGCCTGGTATTTTTGGTATCAACGAGCCGGTTATGTATGGACTGCCGATAGTTTTGAATCCCATTATGGCAATTCCTCTGATTTTTACGCCGGTTGTTAACGTTTTAATTGCGTGGTCCGCGATGAGTGCCGGTCTGGTGCCTCTGTGCAACGGTATTATGCTGCCTGGAAGTACCCCTCCTTTGATCTCGGGATTTCTTCTGTGCGGATGGCAGGGCGCTTTACTTCAGCTCATATTGATTTTGATTGATATGGCAATCTACCTGCCGTTTATTAAGGCTCTGGATATGCAGTTTCTCAAGGAGGAAAAGGGAGCTGAGACAGAGCACGCAGTTTAGGTGCTGCGGAGACATGGTGTGCGTTGAAGGCAGCTCTGGGTGGGCTGCCTTTTTTCTGTTAAATGGCCCACCGCATTTCAGGACGCATTGCGTAGCCTTGGGTGGGCGCTGATGGATTAACTATAAACCAAATAGCAAGATTGCCTAGAGCAATAGGGTGGAAACCGTAAATTCTCTATAGCAATCATTTTTATTCACTTTCGCAGTTTACGTGTAGAGTATGGGCTTCAAAGTGTTTATCGCCAGCCAAGGTTTTGATTAGGTACTGATGTATATACGCGCCGGTAGATAAGTCGGTGCATAAAAGTTTTGCGGGGTTGGGACTCGCGCTGTTTGCGGGCGTGGCTTGGCGTATAGTTATAGAGTTACAAGAAGAAATATTGGCGTGATACAAGGCGTTTTTACGCCGAGAAGAGTGTTTATGCTTGCTATAAAAAATGAAACAAACGTGGTGCTTGCGGTTGATACGTCTACAGACATGCTGGCGTGTACGGTCGCGCGTCTGACCAGGCGCGATGCCGCTGCGGCAGCCGCAGACGGCGGGTTTGACGTCGAGGTACTGGCGTCAACGGATCACCTGTGCCGTCGTCAGGCAAACGTGGAGCTTGTGGGTTCGGTTCAGGAGGTGCTCAAAGCTGCTGATCTAACTATGGCCGACGTTGACGCTGTTATCGCAGGTAGAGGACCTGGCTCGTTCACGGGTGTTCGCATTGGCGTGGCAACTGCAAAAGGCATTGCGTGCGGCTCTGGCCTGCCACTGTACGGTGCAAGCGCGCTTGATGCCATGGCGTTCAGCGCGTGGAAAGCCGGCGCTCGCGGTACCGTTGGCGTTGTTGCAGACGCCATGCGCGGCGAGGTCTATCCGGGCATCTACCTGCTGGATGACGCTGGAGCACATAGAACGTTCCCGGTAGAGACCGTCCTCAAGGCAGACGCTTGTGTGGAGGAGTGGTCGAGCAGGACTGATAAGGACCAACTCACGCTTACGGGCAACGGTTTAGTGAAGTACCGCGAGCGTTTTGAGCGCGCGGGTTTCTCGACATATACCGATGAAGCAACGTGGTTCCCAACAGGAGAAGGCCTGGTACGCGCGGTGTGTATGCCCGAGTATCAGCAGGCGGGTGCGGGCGATCCGGCGCTAGTGCTGCCCATCTACACGCGACTTTCGGATGCGGAGGAGTCGGAGCGTAAGCGTTTGGGCCTCAAGGAGCCGGCAACGGTGGCCCTGACCGGCGTGGATGATGCGCTGGCCGATATTCACCTGCAGCTTCGTCCGATGACGGTGAACGATCTGGACCAGGTGACGGAGCTTGAGGCGGCAACATATGCTGACGCTGCGCATTCGGCCTGGTCAAAGCAGACGTTCTATGACGAGCTCTCGGGCGTTGGGCGCAGCTGGTGGCTGGCTCACGACCGCGGAACGGTCATTGGCTTTGCGGGTGGTCGCCTGGTAGGAGCTCAGTTTGAGGTGGAAGAAGTGGTGGTTGCGCCCGAGCGTCGCCGCCAAGGAATTGCATCCAAGCTGGTAGAACGTGTGGCATACGATGCTCAGATGCTGGGCGCATCCGCAATAACCCTTGAGGTGGAGGAGGATAACGCTCCAGCTCAGGGTGCCTATAGCAAGCTGGGATTTGCCGAGGTTGGTCGTCGCCCGGGATATTACGGTCCAAATTGCGCGGCGCTTTTGATGACGGCGCAGTTGCCTCTAGCAGTTGGTGTTGGCTTTGAGGCGAGAAACCCCGAGCCCCATGCATCAGTGCGTCCGTGGCCTATTGTTGCAGGTGAGCGCTCTGAAGAGACGCTTACGGCACTGCGTGAGGCAGGGGATTTGATCCTCAGCCTGGAGTCCTCGTGCGACGAGACCGCCATGTGCATTATGGATTCACACGGTGTGGTCTGCGCAAATGTTGTCGCAACGCAAATTGACTTCCACGCTCGCTTTGGCGGCGTCGTGCCCGAGATTGCTTCTCGCAAGCACACCGAGGCTATCGTTGGTCTTTTCGAGGAGACCATGGCCCGCGCGGGCGCGCACTTTGGTTGCGACACGCTGGTGCCGTCTGACCTGGCCGCCGTTGGTGTTACTGCAGGTCCAGGTCTTGTCGGCGCGCTTGTTGTAGGCGTGGCGTTTGCCAAGGGCTTCTGCGTGGCCACTGACCTGCCGCTTATTCCCGTGCATCACCTGGAAGGCCACCTGCTGGCCAACCTGTTTGAGACGCCCGACTTGGAGCCGCCATTTGTGGCCAGCCTGGTCTCGGGTGGCAATACTATGCTGGTACACGTTCGTGCCTGGGGAGATTACGTGGTCCTGGGCTCCACCATTGACGACGCCGTGGGCGAGGCATTTGATAAGGTTGCCAAGGCACTTGGCCTCGGCTATCCAGGTGGCCCCGTGATCAGCAAACTTGCAGCTCAGGGCAATCCTAAGGCCATCCACTTCCCGCGCGCGATGATGCATAGCGGTGACTATTCCTTCAGCCTTTCTGGCCTGAAGACAGCCGTTATTACCTATATTGAGGGCGAGAATCGCGCAGGTAGAGCAATCAATTTGCCAGACTTGGCTGCCTCGTTTGAGCAGGCTGTTATTGACGTGCAGGTTGCAAAGGCTAAAACCGCTGTTGAGGAGACGGGCGTCTCCGATTTCTGCGTGGGCGGCGGCGTTGCTGCCAACCCCGCACTTAGAGCTGCATATAAGGAAACCTTTGGTCGTATGGGCGTTCGAGTAACGGTGCCTCCGATGTCGGTTTGCGGTGACAACGCCGCAATGATTGCCGTGGGCGCACTTCGTAGCTACCGTACGCAGGGTTTCTCGCCATTGACCTTGGACGCAAACCCCAACGCGCAGCTGGGATCGTGGTCGTCGGATGCGGCACCCGTTGTCCCAAGCGGCATGTAAGGAGACCATTGTGCAAGACGGATTCATCAAAGTTGCAAGTATCACGCCGCGCGTCCGCGTGGCCGACGTGGCGTTTAACGTGGAGAGCTGTCTGGCTGCCATCGAAGAAGCCGCAGGTAATCGCGGTGCCAAGGTGGTCGTACTGCCCGAGCTTTGCATCACGGGCTACACCTGCGAGGACCTGTTCTGGCAGGATGCCCTCCTGGACGCTGCCGAGCGCGGCCTAGTTTCCCTTGCCGCCCGCACGGCCGACATCGATGCGTTGCTGCTGCTAGGACTGCCTGTTCGCGTGGCCGGCAAGCTTTACAACTGCGCCGCCGTTCTCTTTAGGGGAGAGCTTTTGGGCCTGGTGCCCAAGCGCTACGTGCCCATGTACAACGAGTTTTACGAGGGCCGTCACTTTGTTTCTGGCCCCAAGACGGTCACCAGTGTGGACTTTGGCCTGCTTGGCGAGGTACCGTTTGGTACCAACCAGCTGTTTGCGTGCGACACCGTCCCTGAGCTGGTCGTGGGCGCGGAGATCTGCGAGGACCTCTGGGTGCCCATGCCGCCGTCAAACGCGCACGCCGTCGCCGGCGCCACGCTGATCTGCAACTTGTCCGCGTCGCCCGCGCTGGCCGGCAAGTCCGCGTACCGTCGTCAGCTGGTTGCGCAACAGAGCGCGCGTCTGATCTGCGGTTACGTTTACGCCAGTGCAGGTGAGGGCGAGTCTACGACCGATTTGGTTTTCTCGGGCCATGATCTTGTTGTCGAGAATGGCCGTGTGCTCGCCGACTCTGGCGTGTTTGGCGAGGGTATTGCCGTGTCCGAGATTGACGTGCTGTCGCTGGCGGCTGACCGCAGGCGCACGTCGACGTTTGAGGTTGCACCGACGCCGGAGGATTACAAGCACCTGACCACGTATTTCTCGCTGGAGTTTGACGGCGAGGGTGAGGGTGACGACGAGCTTGCAATCCGCACGCCGCTGACCAGGTACGTTGATCCGCATCCGTTTGTGCCCGCGATGGATGACGCTCGCGCAACACGCTGCGAGGAGATTCTGTCGATTCAGGCTCACGGTTTGGCTTCAAGACTGGCACACACTGGCTCTGACCATGCGGTTATTGGCATTTCGGGTGGACTTGACTCTACGCTGGCCCTTCTCGTCACGGTGCGAGCGTTTGACCAGCTGGGATACGACCGCTCGGGCATTGTAGCTGTGACGATGCCGGGATTTGGCACCACGGACCGCACGTACACCAACGCTATTGAGCTGGTGCAGTCGCTTGGCGCCGACCTGCGCGAGATTTCCATTGTGGATTCCGTGCTGCAGCACTTTGCCGACATCGGCCACGACCAGGATGTTCACGACGTTGTGTACGAAAACGCCCAGGCTCGCGAGCGCACGCAGATTCTGATGGACGTTGCCAATCAGGTGAGCGGCATGGTCATTGGCACGGGCGACCTTTCCGAGCTGGCGCTTGGTTGGGCAACGTATAACGGTGACCAGATGTCCATGTATGGCGTAAATGCATCGGTGCCAAAGACGCTGGTCAGATACCTTGTCGATTACTGCGCCGACGCTTATGAGGAGCAGGGCGAGGACGAAATTGCTCACGTTTTGCGCGACGTTTTGGACACACCGGTTTCTCCTGAGCTGCTGCCATCCGCGGCAGACGGCTCCATTGAGCAGAAGACGGAGGACCTGGTTGGCCCATACGAGTTGCACGATTTCTTCTTATTCCACGTGCTTCGTCACGGAAGTGGCCCGCTCAAGGTTCTGCGTCTTGCCGAGTGTGCGTTTGGCACAGGCACTGACCAGGAGATTTACGACCACGAGACTATCGTGCGCTGGCTGAAGGTATTCTATCGCAGGTTCTTCTCACAGCAGTTTAAGCGCTCGGCAATGCCCGACGGACCAAAGGTTGGCTCGGTTTCGTTGTCTCCGCGCGGCGATCTGCGCATGCCGTCCGATGCTTCTAGCTCGCTTTGGCTCTCTGAACTTGAGAGTTTGGGAGGCATAAGCGCGGCAGGGCGTAGCGCGTGTGGTTGTAGCGTGGCAGATTGTAGCGTGGTAGAGCGTAGCGCGGTAGCACGCATTTCTTAGGCGTTCAGTACCCGGCTATTCATGAAAATGAATAGCCGGGTACTTTTATGCAGGTGGATTTTCGCTTTGGGTGGGGAAGAGGTAGTTTTGCTCCAAAAATGACCCCCAAGTGGTAAAAAATGCGTTTAGTTGGGGTTTACAAAAATTGTGTGATTCTATGCATCAAATCTACCTGGTGTTTTGTTCTGGATAAAAAATCAAAAATCTGGATAGAATTTGCCACCTGGTAAAATGTAGATGCAATTTTTCTGAATACTTCATTTCATCCCCAACTAAACGCGTTTTTTACCCAAATTGGACCCTCCCAAAGAGATGTTCATTTTTCCTATGCAAAATCACGAATATCACTAGCAGAATATGCACGCAACGAATATTTGCACCAAAAATTATGATAATGGTAAGAAATCGCAGGTGGACACAGCTTGGAGCTTGCGTTAGCTGCGGTTAGTCGCATGTCATCCGCCCGTAGCACACGCGTGTCACGAGCGCCCACCTGTTCCGTATAACCGTTGACGGCTTATACTGCACGCCTACAGAAAATCTAAGTCGGTTTTGTAAGATTTTCATAATATTTCGTATAAATTGTTTTCCCGTGTGGAATAACTAATAGCGTTGGAAAAGGGCGCTTGGCGCCAATATCGGGCTTGGCCCGAAAGGGAGGTTTTCATTATGAATTTGAAGCCACTTGGAGATCGTGTTCTGGTAAAGCCTGCTCCAAAAGAGGAGAAGACATCCTCTGGTCTCTACATTGCATCCGCAGCTCAGGAGCTTCCACAGCGCGGTGAGGTCCTCGCAGTTGGAACTGGCAAGCTTGATCAGAATGGCAATCGCATCGCTCTTGATGTCAAAATCGGCGACCAGGTATTTTATGGCAAGTTCGGCGGCACTGAGGTCAAGGTAGACGACCAGGAGCTTCTGCTTCTTCGTGCTGACGACATCCTTGCAGTCCTCGAGGACTAATCGCTCGTAGCTCGTTTGCTCGTAGCTCGTTTGCTCGCAGCTTAGTCGCTTGCAGCTTGTTTGTCCGCTTTTTCTTGTAAGTTCAGCTATTTTGGAGGAATACCATGGCTAAAGATATCGATTTGGCACAGATGCTCGTGCCAAGCTTGCTAAGGGTGTAAACACCCTGGCAGATGCCGTAACTACCACCCTTGGACCTAAGGGTCGCTACGTCGCATTGCAGCGTTCTTACGGCGCACCAACCATCACTAACGATGGCGTCTCCGTTGCTCGCGAGATTGAGCTCAAGGACCCAGTAGAGAACATGGGTGCTCAGCTGGTCAAAGAGGTTGCAACCAAGACTAATGACACCGTCGGTGACGGTACCACCACCGCAACCTGCTTGCACAGGTCATCGTTAACGAGGGCCTCCGTAATGTTGCAGCTGGTGCAAACCCAATCGCAATTCGCCGCGGTATCGACAAGGCCGTTGAGGCTGTCGTCGCTCAGATGAGGGGCATCGCAAAAGAGGTCTCAACCAAGCAGCAGATTGCTTCCGTTGGTACCATTTCCGCAGGTGACCCAGTCATCGGCGGCAAGATTTCCGACGCTATGGACGTTGTCGGCAAGGACGGCGTTATCACCGTTGAGGAGTCCCAGACCTTCGGCATCGACATCGACACCGTTGAGGGTATGCAGTTTGACAAGGGTTACGTTTCCCCTTACTTCGCAACCAACAACGAGACTCTCACCGCTGAGCTGGACAATCCTTACATCCTCATGACCGACAACAAGATTTCCTCCATCCAGGATATCCTGCCTATTCTTGAGGCTGTCCAGAAGCAGGGCGCACCTCTGCTCATCATGGCTGAGGACGTCGACGGCGAGGCTCTGACCACCCTCATCCTTAACAAGCTCCGCGGCGTTCTGAACGTCTGCGCAATCAAGGCTCCTGCATACGGCGATCGTCGTAAGCGCATGCTCGAGGACATCGCTGTTCTCACCGGCGGCCAGGCAGTCATCAAGGAGCTCGGCGTTAACCTCAACGAGATTAGCGCAGAGATGCTCGGCCGCGCTAAGTCCGTCAAGGTTACCAAGGAGACCACAACCATCGTTGGTGGCGCTGGTTCCAAAGGACGCAATCGACGACCGCATTACCCAGATCAAGGCTGAGATTGAGAACACCACCTCTGACTTTGACCGCGAGAAGCTCCAGGAGCGTCTTGCTAAGCTCGCCGGCGGCGTTGCAGTCATCAAGGTTGGCGCAGCTACCGAGGTTGAGCTCAAGGAGATCAAGCACCGCATCGAGGACGCACTTCAGGCAACTCGTGCAGCTGTCGAGGAGGGCATCGTCGCAGGTGGCGGCGTTTCCTTCCTGGCTGCTTCCTCTGTCCTTGACAGCGTTCAGACCTCTGATGCAGACGAGAAGATCGGCGTTGAGATTATCCGCAAGGCACTTGAGGCTCCAGTCCGCACCATCGCTAACAACGCTGGTTTCGAGGGCAGCGTAGTTGTCGAGAAGATCAAGGCACTCCCAACCGGCCAGGGTCTTGACTCTGCTTCCGGCCAGTATGGCGACATGATTGAGATGGGCGTTCTTGACCCAGTTAAGGTCACCCGCACCACACTCCAGAATGCAGCTTCTGTTGCATCCCTCATCCTCATCACCGAGGCAACTGTTTCCGAGATGCCAAAGGACACCACCATCGAGGAGTCCATTTCTCGCGCAGCTGCTCAGGGCGGCCAGGGCGGTATGTACTAATCCGCACCTCCAAGGAACTTCAATCGGGTCCAGTCTCTCGCTGGGCCCGATTTTTTCTTTCGTCACAAAACTTGGCGAGAAACCCATCTTGTCACAGGCGAGAAACCCGTCTTGTCGTAACTGCAACGTTTATCCGCTCATCGTCCATTAATCGAAATCGTATGAATGTGACGCCATTTGAGCGGAATTATTGGTCGCTACAGGTTAGAATATTTATTTGCGACTACGCTCGGTCCATGCGACCAGCTCGCATACTTGAACCATTCGCCACGCGCCAAAGGAGAGGAGGCACCATGGCACAGAATCAGAATCGTGACGAGGAGCGAGATTTTCTCGACGACCTCATTGATATCCAGGACTCCCTGCAGGTGCTCTCTAACCCGCTCGACGCGCTGATGGGGAGCCTGTCTATTGACCCAAACACGGACAAGCCGTTTGAGCCAATGGACTACAAAGAAATCCCCTGGTCAAACGCTAATCGTTGCCTGAGGTGCGCCTCGGGAAAAGCCGAGGCATGTTCTCGCTGTCTTGACGTTTGTCCAGCTAATTGCATTGATATCCACAACCAGTCCGTGCGCATCGACGACGAGGCTTGCCTGCAGTGCGGCCTCTGTGTTGCCGCGTGTCCAACCGAGACGTTTAACACGCGCCGCCACACGTCCCGCATGCTGTATGACCAGGTAGCTCGCGCGGCCTCCGCGTACGAGCAGTGTTACATTACCTGCACCCGAGCTCTGGCGAGAAAACCTGAGGGTAACGAGATCTGTCTGCCTTGCGTGGGCATGCTCTCAGCCGACATTTGGTTCTCGATCCTTACGGACTTTGACAACGTAAGCGTTTACCTGCCGTTGGGCGTTTGCGACCGTTGTCGCACCACCACTGGCGAGGAGGCATATACCCAGGCAATCGCTACCGCTGAGGAGTGGACGGGTGCTACGGTTGGCCTCGAGGTTGACGGCAATAACCTCAACCACAACTTCACGCGTGCGTATATCCGCTCGCAGTTCATCTCCAACGCGATGAACGGCGCAGAACGCCTGGTATCCGCGTCGACGCCTGTTCTTGCGGGCGCCAAAGCAATCGCTGACCGCATCAATTCGCACGCTCGCTCTCTGGATAAGCTTCAGACGCAGCTTGATGACGTGATGGGCCTGCGTACCACCGACATGAGGCAGTCCATGCTCACACAGGATCGCCGTCTGGTCATGGGCGCCCTCCAGCACGATCCAGACCTGGCTCCTTACGTGAAAGCTCGAGGCTCCTATTTGGGATTCCAGCAAATGCACGGTTTGCGGAGACTGCAAAAATACCTGTACAACGCATGCAATCGACATCGATGAGCGCGGTAAGTTAACCATCAAGATGCCGTTCTGTGTCAACTGCGGTGCCTGCGAAATTGTCTGCCCAGAACCAGGCGCGCTTACGATGGTGCCGATGAACACTTCTGAGCTAGTTGTTCGTGATCGCAAGGCCGAGGAGACCGAGCGTCTTGAGGCTTTGGCTCGTCGCAAGGCTCGCTTCATTTTTGACACCGGCAAGGAGCAGTTCAAACACTTGGCGGATTCGATCACCGAGGACTCGGATGAGGAAGCCGCCGCACAACAACCTCCAAAAGAGGATAATGGGGAGTAGCAAGTAGCTGCGTACACAGCACAACGCTTCTAGCTCCACGTTTTTCTCGCGAGAAACGCAAGTAACCGTAACCGTCCACCGACAACAAGAGGACTCACATGTCGCTTTCAATTGGTATCGTTGGCCTGCCAAACGTTGGTAAATCCACGCTGTTCACCGCGCTGACCCGAAAGGGTGGCCTGGCCGCAAATTACCCGTTTGCCACCATCGACCCTAACGTGGGCATCGTTGACGTACCCGACGCAAGGCTCCAGAAGCTGGCCGAGATTGTCAATCCTGGTCGCATCATGCCTGCAACCGTTGAGTTTGTGGACATCGCCGGCCTGGTCAAGGGCGCAAACGAGGGTGAGGGCCTGGGCAACCAGTTCCTGGCAAACATTCGCAACACTGACGCTATCTGCGAGGTTGTTCGTTACTTCAAAAGATCCCGACGTCATTCACGTTGAGGGCCGCGTCAATCCTGACGAGGACGTTGACATCATCCAGACGGAGCTTATCCTTGCTGACCTGGGCACCATTGAGCGGGCCTTGCCTAAGCTGGAGAAAGAGGCCAAGCGCGATAAGGACCTCCAGCCCAAGCTCAACGTGGCAAAGCGCCTTCAGGAGTGGCTGAACGAGGGCAATCGCGCCGCTGACATGGAGATGACCGACGAGGAGCGTCTGGCTGCCCGCGATCTTTTCCTGCTTACCATGAAGCCAATCCTGTACGTCGCAAACGTCGATGAAGACATGCTCACCGAGCCCGCTCCTGTCATCAACGGTGTTCAGTCTATCCCTGTTTGCGCAGGTGTCGAGGCTGAGCTTGCTGATCTTGATCCAGAGGAGGCTGCAGAGTATTTGGAGTCCCTGGGACTTGAGCACTCCGGCCTTGAGACGCTTGCCCAGGCAGCATACAAGCTACTTGGCCTGCAGAGCTACTTTACCGCAGGTCCCATGGAGGTCAGGGCGTGGACCGTCCGCATTGGCGCTAAGGCTCCCGAGGCCGCTGGCGTCATCCACTCCGATTTTGAGCGCGGATTCATCAAGGCTGAGGTTGCCAGCTACAACGATTACGTGGAGCTGGGCGGCGAGGCTGGCTGCAAGACTGCGGGCAAGCTACGCATCGAGGGCAAGGAGTACGTGGTCGAGGACGGCGACGTTATGCACTTCCGCTTTAACGTCTAAGCCACAAAACCGCTTACGGTAAACGTAAAACGGGCGAGAAGATCGGTCTTCTCGCCCGTTTTTGTGTGGGGGGTGGGGTAGCGCGCTGCGTGGCGCACGCCGTCGCGGGTCGCAGGCCGCAAGCTGCGTATCGCCGCGTGTCGCGTGCTGCCGCGTGTCGCCGCTGCAAGCCGCTGCGAGTCGTTAGCGCTTAGGAGCCTGATCAGTGCCCAGGACCACGGTGATGTCCACGTCAGTTGGGTAGGAACCGTCGTTTGCCTTGATGTTGGCGGTAGGGATGTCCAGTGCTTTTGCAACGCCAACGGCCTTTGCCAGGCCCGTACGCGTGCCGTCGTAGATGATAATCGAGTCGGTTGGATGCTCCAGCGAGCTGTCGGCGTAAGCGGTGTAGCCCTTAGTCTTCAGAATGCCAGCCTTCTGAGCTGCAAGTCCTTGAACGTCGGTGCCGTTGAGTACGGCAACCTCACCGGTATAGTCCGGTTTGATGCTGTCAGCAGCGGAGGTGTCGCCCGCAACCGTACCAACGATACCTGTGGTTTCATCGGTACTTGCATCCTCCAGAGGAGGCAGCGCCTGGTTCACGCGGTCCATCATGGTCTTCCATGCGCTCTTATCGACAATCTCGTACCAAACATCGTCGATGAGCTCGGACGTTGTCGGCGTGCGCGCGGAATACATATCTTTGGAGGTGTCCATGCCTCTAAATGACATAGCCAAGCCCACGATATCGGTGACGTTGAGGTCGGTGGTCACGCTCTCAGCCATGGTAGACACAGCGCCCGACATAGAAACGGGATCCAGCTGCAGAACTTTCTTGGCAATGGCCGTCAGAATCATACGCTGGTTAGCGGCACGGTAGAAGTCGCCAGCGCCATAATTGTCGTATGCGTGACGACTGCGAGAAAGGCCAAGCGCTTGCTGGCCGTTGAGCTGCTGCTCGCCCGCAGGCAGGTCGATGCCCGAGTATTGCATGTCGGATACGGCAACAGGCAGGTTGACCGTAATGCCGCCGATTGAGTCCACAATCTTGGTGAACGACTCAAAGTCTACCTCGGCATAGTGCGAGATATTGACGTTTGCCAGCTTGGAAACGGCCTCAACCATCCCGGACGCGCCGCCATAGCTGTACGCAGAGTTAATCTTCTGCTTTCCGTGTTCCCCCAGGTCGACCATAGTGTCTCGGGGGATGGAAATCAGGGTGATCTTCTTGTTCTTGGGGTCTACGCGAGCCAGAATAATAGTGTCGGCGCGGAAGTTTGCGTCGGAATCGCCCCAATTCTCCGCGCGCCCCTCGTCTTTATCCACGCCCAGAAGCAGCATGTAGAACGGGTCAGATGGAGCAACCTGAACCAGCGTTGCCTGCAAGTTTGCATCCAAGCCCTGGCGGAGTTTGAGTTAGTGTCCAGCATCCACCAAGCAAACGCTACGCCTGCTACCAGCAGCAACGTTCCCAGGATGCCCGCAAAGATCTTAAGGCCACGACCGCGAGAAGACCCTTGGCGCTTCTTGGAGTATGCTCCAACGCCTTCTGCGCGAGAAGGAGCGTGGCTTACTGCACCTGCTCGATGCGCAGCAAAGTGCGTGTGTTTTTGCTGCTGAGCGGGAGCTTCTTCGGGCCACTCGTCGCCAACGTTGGTCTGACCAATCAAAGGCTCTCGTGTAAACCTGGAGCCGTGAGATTCGTGATTGTTGCGAGCAGAACTAGCGCCCGCACTACGAACGCTTCCCAGCGTACGAGGCTGATATGCGCCCTGATCATAAGCGTCATAATCGTCCTGTGCAAAGTCCTCTGTATCGTACTCAAAGGTGTCTTCGCGTCTGTCGCGGCTGTTGCGACCACGATTCTGAGATGAATGTGACCTTCTGGCCATTGGGGCTCCTTTGTATTTAATCTGCGTTTTGCCCAATGCGTTTTGTCAAACATCTACTATACGCAATTTTGCAATTTCGTGCTGTAGGGAAACAAACCTGCCACAAAAAATCCCCGCTTCAACGCGTGAAGCGGGGATGTGTGCGAGAAGTTCGTGCGACGGGCGCGAGAAGTTCAAAGAGCTTGCCGCGTCACTTTCTTAGCCACACTGCCTTACTTACGATGATCCTTCAGAGCATAGCCAAGCGTGGTAATAACACTGCCCACGGTAGCTACTGCAACAAGAGCAATCTCGGAGAAGTCGCCAGTCTCAGGAAGCTTTGGCTGCTTCTTTTTTGGCTTCTTTGGAGTCTCTGATGGAGGAGTTGCAGGTGGTGTGCTTGGAGGTGTATTTGGTGGTGTGGTAGGTGGAACGGTTGGTGGAATCTCGGTGTTGGTAACCGTGAAACCGTCAGTCTGGTTGCCCGAGACTACGCTGGTATATCCAGTAGGAACGTTCTCTTCTGCTACGGTGTACGCAATAGCGTGACCATCTGTTGTATCGTTTTTGAGAAGACCGGTGAAGGTGCCTGCCCAGCCGTTAGTCTGGTCAAGAGTGAGTGTCTCAGTGCTTGCTACACCGTCTTTGTAGAGCCTGACGGTAACAGGACCGCCGACAGTTCCCACCCAAGTCTTGTTGACCTGTACGTCAACTGTTGGGGTTTTCTCGTCCTCAACGGTCTTAATAACACCGGTGGTTGCAGAAACGGTGAGGTTATACGTATCGTTGTTGAGCTGGTAGCCAGCAGGAGCGGTAATCTCCTGAACTTTGTAGGTGCCAGCAGGAAGCTTCTCGGTGGTAGCCGTACCGTCTGCACCAGTAGTAATAGTCCAGGTCTTGGATGAATCGGTTGTGCTGGTTACCTTAAAGACTGCGCCCGCAAGCTTGGTATTGTGGTCGTCCTTATCCACCTTGATGATGCGGATACGAGCGATGATGGTAGAAGTGCCTTCTCCACCGGAAGTTGCGTTGCGATATACCCAATCGGAGCTCCACTCAGGCTTGTCGGAGTACATCTTGATGAGGTTACGCAGAGCAACACCTGGAACGTACGTGGTGCGATACTTGAACTTAAAGCTCTGACCGTTGCTGAGGTCTATGCCAGAAAGGTCAAGATCAAACGACTGTCCATCAGGAGAAATAGTGAGCATACCTGGGGTAATAGGGATACGCGTATCGGTTCCTGGGATGGTTGAGCCGTACGAGTCAAAGCGAGCGCTCCAAAGCTCAAAAGAGCCTGGAACATACCTAATCTCTGCAGGAAGATCTCCGCCGCCCTGGTCAAGGAGCTGGTCGTGTAGACGGACGTTGTGGAAGTTCCCACCAGAGTAGTTGATGCGGCCGGTCCATTGAATCTCGTTTGCGTTGCCATCAACAATCTTGCCCCACTTGGAAAGGTACTCAGTACCAATGGTGCCAGGAGCAGTGACATCAAACGTTACAGGAACAGGGTTGCCAGAGACAGTAAAGATAAAAGACTTGCCGGTACCTGTCTGAACACGCTGCGAATCAATGGTAAAGCCAAGTCGAGCGGTACCGCGCAGGTCAGTGTGGTTGTTAACGTAGTTGGTAAAGACAACACGCATGTTTCCACCAAAACCACCGGTACCAGGGTTGACATGAGCTACTGCCATGACCTCGCCGGTTGCTGCATCGGTGATGTTAAAGGTAGACGCAGGATTAGCTGCGGTAAACTCATCTCGTTAGGGAGGGTGACGTCAAAGTAATCGCCCGGCTCTACGTTAGCGTTTGCAGAGGCGTCCCACGTCATAGCAATGGCATACACATTTGCCTTGTTAACTTCGGTAGCTGTTTTACCAAAACGATCTTCAACTCTAAACTCTGTAATGGTTGCGACAACCGCTTTAGGGGTGCCTGTAGCAGCTTCAGTGCTTGCAGTCTCAGCAAAAGCTGATTTTGCAGCAAGCGGAAGCGCCAGGACCAGCATGAAGACAAAACTTAACAGCTTAAACAGTCGTTTGTTCATCAGGACTCCTTTGCAATAGATGCGTCTATTTTCACCTATTACAAAGAGAATTTATTTGAGATTCTGTATATATTTATATAGCTTTTTTAAAGTTCAAATATTTATGCAGGTACAAGGAATTTATCGGTTCTTTTTCTGATACCTTTTAAATAAAGTACAGCTAAATTCACAGGTTCTTCACAATTGTTCACAACGAACATTTCACACTATGTGCAGCTTAACGTAATAAAAATGGATAAATATTACCTCTAGTAAATTCAAATGCTGGACATTAGTCACTTTTTATACGTGATTCCGGATAGGTCATTTTTCTGTATGCAATTAAGGAGGCGAGAAGTTCTGTGGAGCCTTGCAAAATGGACGGGTTTCTCGCCAAAAAAGAACGCCTTGCCACGAGGACAAGACGTTCTTGTAACGTTGCGTGGAGCTGCGCGTCTGTGCTGCTACGATTGTGCGCCAGACTTACTTGCGACGCTTAAGAGCAACTGCGCTGCCCAGTGCTGCCAAAGATCCAAAGAGAACGCCTGCAACAGAAGAGGTATCTCCGGTGTAGGGGAGGTTGGACTTCTTGCGAGTCTTAGCAGGTTTCTCTGGAGTTGGAGGAACCTGGGTGTTAGTGACTACAAAGCCCTGAGTTGCGTCGCCCGTAATCTGACTGGTGTAGCCAGCTACCTCGTCCTCAGAGATGGTGTAGGTAATCTCGGAGCCGTCAGCAGCATAAGCCTCAAGACCCGTGAAAGAATCCTGCCAGTTGTTGTCAGAGCTCAAAGTAAGGGTCTTACCAGTGTCAACACCGTTAGCAAGCAGGTGGATAGTAACGGGGCCACCTTCTGCACCAGACCAAACCTTCTGTACAGGAATGTCCGCATGAGCGTTCTTCTTGTTCTCAATAATCTTGATAGTGCCAGACTGATTGTCAACGTTTACGGTGTAGACAGTAGCGTCACGCACATAACCATCTGGAGCGGTGATCTCTTCGATGGTGTAGGGGCCGGTAGTAAGCCTCTCGGAGGTTGCAGTTCCGTCGGCGCCTGTAGTAAGAGTCCAAGAATCAGCTGGGTTAGCAACGCTTGTTACTTTAAAAGTTGCGCCTGGAAGCTGGGTAGTTGCGTTGTCAGCGTCAACCTTGATGATGCGGATGCGGCCGACAAGATTGCCGATTGCGCCGCCGGAGTTGCTTGGAGAGTAGTAAGTAAAGCCAATCTCGCTTCTTGGAGCACCGCCAGCGTTGGTGAGAACACCGTAGTTGTGCAGAGCCATACCTGGGATAAAGGTGGTGCGATACTGCAGGAGGTAACGCTGACCCTGGGAGAAGTCAACGCCGCTCAGGTTGAGGTGGTAGGAGTGACCGTCAGCTGCAATAGAAAGTGCACCATTAGGAATGGTGACCTCCTGGAGGTTGCTGTAGTTTCCGGTTCCATCAAAGTCTGCACGATACAGGTGGAAAGAGTTGGCAATGTAGGTTACCGATGCAGGCAGGTCTCCGCCGTTTCTATCAGAAAGGGAGTCAGAGAACTCAACGCCGGTCATGTTAGCTGCGGAGTAGTTAAGGCGAACGTACCAAAGAACCTCGGACTCAGTGCCGGTAACAGGACCGCCCCACTTGTTGAGCCACTCCTGGCCAATGGTGTTCTTTGGTCGAACAATCATGTTGAGAGGAACGGCGGTGCCGTTAACGCCAAAGTCAATGTGGGTGTTATCACCTGCGTTGATGGCGTCGCGGTCATAGAGTGCAGAGAGCGAGAAAGTACCCTTAATCTGAGTGTGGGTGTTTGCATAGTCTGTATAAACAACATGCAGGGTACCGCCGTAGATGCTACCTGCTGCTGGAGTTGGGTAAGCCCAAGCTACGGTTGCGCCGTTAGGATCTTTAACTTCAATTGGAGTTGTGTTTTGTGTGGCTGTGAACTGGACTTTATCGGGCAAGGTAATATCAAAATAGTCACCTTCTGCCACGGTAGAAGCGGTAGATTCCCAGTTGATTGTAATATGGTACAGATTATCAGTGGTAATCTCATTGACTGGTGTATAAGTATCATCAGCCACAGACATGCTGGTAATTTGGACCGGTGAAACAGTTGCAGCCGAAGCGAATGTTGCCACAAAAGTAACAACAATCATAAAAGGAACAAGAAATGCACCCAGTCTGACCAGTACTTTTTTCATAAACCAAACTCCAATTCGTCTTACGAGTGTGAGAAAATTATTGCAGATAGGTACTTAAAAAACTGTTACTAGTTTTAGTCGTCACAAAACAATTATATTTCAAAACACCGTACTTTTGACCTGCTCTTCTCGCCATATTCTGTATTTTATAATTGTTAGAAATTAGTAGCATTTCTCGTCAAATTATAAAACTTTGCCGTTTTTTGTTTGTACAGAATAAGAAGACTTTTTGGCGCACACAATCTCTCGTGATGTTAATGACTGGTTGAAGGTATTATTAATAGCAATAAATTCGTGGTAGAGATATGTGCCCATACGTGCAGTAGTGCGCGCCGGTGCAGAATCTAAGAATGACCGGGAAACCGGAGAAGCGGAGTCATGCATGAGCGAGTCCAGGCCCAAGCAGTTTGTTGCAGTTCTAGACTTTGGCGCCCAGTACGGCCAGTTAATTGCACGTCGCGTGCGCGATCTTAACGTCTACTCCGAGATTGTTCCTTGTGATATTTCTGCAGATGAGCTTCGTGAGCTCAATCCATCTGCGCTTATTTTGTCTGGCGGTCCTGCTTCTGTTTACGCTGAGGATGCGCCAAAGATTGATCCAGAGATTCTGGAGCTTGGCCTTCCTGTCTTTGGTTTCTGCTATGGACAGCAGATTATGGCGGTTACCCTGGGTGGCACCGTTGGACACACCGAGAAGGGCGAGTATGGCCCAGCTCATCTGACCCGCGCGGGGGAGAGCCGTATCTTTGACGGCACCGCTGAACAGCAGACCGTTTGGATGAGCCACCGCGACGCTGTGTCTGAGGTCCCAGAGGGCTTTACCGTTACCGCTTCTACCGACGTTTGCCCTATTGCAGCTATGGAAAACGCTGCTAAGAACTTGTATTCTACGCAGTTCCATCCAGAGGTTAACCATACCGAGTGCGGTTCCCAGATGCTTTCTAACTTCCTGTTCAATATCTGTGGTTTTGAGAAGACGTGGACCATGGACAACATCATTGAGCAGAAGGTAGAGGAGATTCGTCAGAAGGTCGGCGATGGTCGCGTTATTTGGCGCTTTCCGGCGGCGTTGACTCTTCTGTTGTTGCAGCCCTTGTTCACCGTGCTATCGGTGATCAGCTTACCTGCGTGTTTGTGAACCACGGTATGCTCCGTAAGGGTGAGCCAGAGATGGTTGAGCAGGTCTTCCGCAAACAGTTCAATGTTCCTCTGATTCACGTTCACGCGGAGGAGCGCTACGCAGAGCTTCTGGCTGGCGTTACCGAGCCAGAGATGAAGCGTCGCCTGATTGGTACTGAGTTCTGGAAAGTCTTCTTTGACGAGGCTCAGAAGCTGGACGGCGTTCAGTTCCTGGCACAGGGCACCATTTATCCTGACATTATTGAGTCTGGTGCTCGTAAGACGGGCGGCAAAGCTGCAACCATCAAGAGTCACCACAACCTGATTCCATTCCCAGAGGGCGTTCACTTTGACCTGATTGAGCCCCTGGACCACTTCTTCAAGGACGAGGTTCGCGCGCTGGGCGTCTCTCTTGGCCTGCCGGAGAACCTTGTCTACAGGCAGCCATTCCCAGGTCCTGGCCTTGCTATCCGCATCATTGGCGACGTTACCCCAGAAAAGCTGGAGATTCTCCGCAACGCAGACGCTATTGTCCGCGAAGAGATTGATGCCTACAATGCTCAGCTCTTTGACGAGACAGGCGATCGTAACTCCGAGCACAGTGTTTGGCAGTACTTTGCCGTGCTACCCGACATTAAGTCCGTTGGTGTAATGGGTGATGAGCGCACGTATGCTCGTCCAGTTATCCTGCGCGCCGTTGAGTCGAGCGACGCTATGACCGCTGACTGGGCAAAGCTTCCTTATGAGTTGCTGACCCGCATTTCTTCTCGCATCGTCAGTGAGGTTACTGGCGTTAACCGCGTGGCCTACGACATCACTCCAAAGCCACCTGCGACCATTGAGTGGGAGTAGCTATTTTCCCGGTTCAGACAGCTACTTGCGACAACTCATAACTATGCATTAAAGTTGCAAGGTGGTTGGCCGTGGACGCCGCGTCTACTTCGTCACCGAGACGAAGGTTGGCAAGAACGGTGAACCTGCTCTTCGTGATGCCGAGCGTATGAAGATTAAATGTGCCCAGAAACACCTTGCAACCCTCGGACTCGGCGACGACTTTATCTACGACGTAAAGACGACGTATAAGGTAGCGACAATTTAGAAAACTCAATATGCTTGACAAGGAGACCCGAATGAAAAAGCAATTGATTATTGTTGCAAATGACGAGTATTTAAAATATGCCACCTATCTGCAGGGGCTTATCAGCAGTACTGATGACGAGGAAGGAAGGCATGTCGGGACGAAGGACGGCTCGGTGTCTGCGGTGATCTGGGACGAGGAACACCATAAGGCGAATTTAAAGTCCTTGACCTCGGGCAATCCTGTAGTGTTCTTCGGTGACAGCAAGTACGTACGAAAGAACTGTTCCGAGGCGTCGAACGAGTATTTCGAATTCGGTATGTCTTATGGCTGGCTCGGAAACCATGCGAATCTGCGAGTTACCAAGGACTCGCTCAACAAAAACAACGTCCATGATTTCTACAAGATGGCAGAACGCTATGGAAAGCGGTTCGAGGAAGAGCTCTCCTTCCTTTTCAGTCCCGAGAAGGACGCAGAAGCCGGAAACTCCCCAGACGATCACGCGCTTTTGTTGGCTGAGCTTGCTTTCCCGCCAGCGCTCCTATTCGATCTTGCTTTGAACAGAGGAAAATCGAAGTTCGTCGAAAGGCTTTCATCCGCGATTGATAAGGGAGTCGACATGACGAAGTCGTTGCAGGCGCTCGACCAACAGTACACGCTTCTAACCCTTGTCTTTTACCTGGATGGCCTCAGCAAGTTCTTGGGCGAATAGCATGGACGGCTTCGAGAAAGGATACTCGTTCTACGCGGAATCGTTTGGGCCGGCCTTTGCCGCTCAGATGGGAGATGCTTGGGTCGGCGAGGTGGAGACCGCGATAGAAACTCTCGAGAGGGACCTTAATAAGTTTTCGGCCAGCGCGAAGACCATCGATACGCTGAGTGGAGACATCGCCGAGATCTGGCATGCGGACACCTTCAATATCGACGCGGTGTTGAAGGGAGCAAAGCTTCGAGCAGAGGTTCCGAGGGTCACGGACTTCGCATCGCCCGACATTGTGGTCAAGGCTGGCGATGCGGTGATTTCCAAGTATCAGGTTAAGTACTACCAAGATGGAGCCCATAGCGCCATGGCGCAGGCCAAGTCGTTCCTAGAAGCGTCTAAGACGCCAGGGACGTCGAGTGGGGCAGTCAGGGCTATCGCGGCTGGCACCGATCAATACGACGCCGTTTACAAGGGAATGAAGCGTTTGATTCCCGAAGGGCAAGGCGCAGAGGCAGTACGGGCTCTTGACAGGAAATCTACAAGGAAGCCGTCACGAGGCCTGAGCAGGTTGGAAGACTCGAGGAGACCAGGGCATCGTTGTCTGAAAGTGTCCGCCAGGATGGCGTCGAGTCGAAGACGCTTTCTCGTGAGGCCTCCAAGGAACTCGCAAGAGATGTGAAGCAAGGAAAAGTCGAGCTTGCTTCCAAAGGCGTAAGCACCGAGGAGCTCGTGAAGCTAGACCACGTCATGAGGTCATCGCTCAAGGTCGGCGTTACTGCAGCATTGATCGCGATGGCCGTCAAGGCTGCTCCGATTATTTGTGCGGCTGTGCATGATCTCGCGTCGGGCGAAGGCGCTGATGTCGATCAGCTTTTGAGTGACACGGGTGATGTCGCGAAATTCGGATTCGAATCCTTTGTATCAGGAACGATTTCCGCCGCGCTGACCGAATCCATCAAGTCAGGGCTATTGGGCGAGGCCGTCAAGGGCGTTTCCCCGGGAGTCGTCGCCCTTGCGACCGTGTTAGCCGGAATCGCCCTCAAGGACGGTGTCAAGCTTGCAAAGGGGGAAATTAGTCAAGCGCAATTTGCGGAGGACATTTTCCAGAAGTCATATTACGCGGTGTTTGCATTGGGAGGAGGAACCTTGGTCCAGGGGTTGATCCCGATACCCGCTCTGGGCTACATGCTTGGCAGCCTCGTGGGATCTCTCATTGGAGGCGTTACCTACGAAATCGGCAGCAGTGTCTTCGTTGGGCTTTGTGTGGATAGAGGCATGACCTTCTTCGGATTGGTGGAGCAGGACTATGAACTGCCGGACTGGGCAATCGAAGATTTAGGGCTTGAAGTGTTCAAGTACGAGAGCTTCCAACCTGAAAGTTCTGATCTCGAGCTCTTTGAGCCTGAATCTTTTGGTCTCAATCGGCTTGCCGCGGAGCAGTTCGAGGTTAGGTACCCACGTAGGGGCCTTATAGCGTTCAACAAGGTTGGATATGTGTAAACACAAACAGACGCCTTCAATTGATTCTGCAAGTGTGTAATTTTAAAAGTGAAGATACGAGATGATTAAAAGGCTTGTCATAAGGGGTTCAGGAAGCTTCGAGAATTTGAATGGTGTCCCCAGGATGGAATAAATATCTTGGTTAGCGGCAATTCTGCCGGTAAGTCAACAGTTCTCGATGCTATTGAGTTTGTTTTGTCTTGTCGTTTGCATGGGAGACCAGCAAAGGCGGAGCTGTCTCCATATTGGTTTAATCTACAAAATGTTGAACATTTTTTCGCTGCAATTTCTGCGCGCCGTTGAGTCGAGCGACGCTATGACCGCTGACTGGGCAAAGCTCCCTTATGAGCTGCTGACTCGCATTTCTTCTCGCATCGTCAGTGAGGTTACTGGCGTTAACCGCGTGGCCTACGACATCACTCCAAAGCCACCTGCGACCATTGAGTGGGAGTAGGACGACAGGGTTCTGACCTGCGATTTTGAGTGCCGCACTATGCCGCTGAGTTTCGTTTCGTACGAGAGTCATGACAAAGCCACCAGCGACGGAGATGAGTAAAAGCGATTAAAGAGCCTCCGTTCCCTGCGTTGGGACGGAGGCTCTTTCTTTGCCGTTTTACTCCCTTGTCTCCGTTCGGGGATTATTTCTTGCTCATTTAGGGCTATTCGCGCTGAAAGATTTTGACTAGCTTGGTGTCCTTTATTTCGTAGACAATGTCTGCGACGTTCTCGACCAGCCTCTTATCGTGGGAGACGAACACTATCGTTCCGGCATAGGCGCTCATCATCTGCTCGAGGGCTTCGGCGCTCTTGATGTCCAGGTAATTTCCAGGCTCGTCCATGAGCAAGATGTTGTATCTGCCCAGCAGCATCTTCGCGAGTAGCAGCTTGATGACTTCGCCTCCCGAGAGAACGCCAACGTCCTTTGTCAGGTCGCGCGGTCCGATTCCCATAGAGGCGAGGATGCCTCGAATTTCGGTCATGCTGTACTCGCAACCATCCTGCATGAACGAGATCGCAGACTGACGGGCGTCGAACTTGTAGCCTGTTTGCTCGAAGTAACCGATCTCTGCCTTGGGAGAGATGTTGATACCGTCGGCGCGTCGAGCGATTGCCTTCAGCAGGCTGGTCTTTCCTGTACCGTTGCCACCGGTGATGGCCACTTTGGCACCGAGCGGTATCTCGAATTTCGCGTGGTCATAGAGCATGCAGTTGCCGAAGCTCAAGCTGAAATCGTCTGCCGAGATGGGAAATTTACTATGCAGTTCCAGGGCCTTGCTCTGGCGGAACCGCACGGCGCGAATGCTATCTGGGGCCTCAATCCCTTCGAGCGCTTCGAGGCGCTTCTCCATGTCCTTAGCCGCCTGGTACATCCTCTTCTGTTTGGTGCCGGTTGCTTTCTGATGCCCCAATCGACCTGCATACTCGTTGCTTTTTTTCGCAGCCTTCCGCTTGGCGTCGACTGCCGTGCTTTTTTCCGTTGTTTTTCGATGGCGGCTTCGAGGCGATCGCGCTCGCGCATCGCCTCTTCGTATCGAGTCGCCTGAGCTTTGCGCTCTTCTTCTTTCTGTCGCAGATAGTCGGAGTAGTCACCCCAGAATTCGGAAATACCGCCGTCTTTGAGCTCCCAGATCTTGTCTACCACCTGGTCGAGAAAATGACGGTCATGGCTCACGATGAGCAGAGCCCCATCAAATGCCTTGAGTTGTCCGACGAGAAGGCGGATGCCGTCTTGGTCGAGGTGGCTCGTAGGCTCGTCGGCGAAGATCGCGCTTGCATGCTGGGAGAGTGCAGAGGCAATCTTGGCGCGTGTTTCCTCCCCGCCGCTCATCGTCTCCTGCGCCACTCCGGCGACGTTGAGACGGGAGAGCATCTCACCACTGTCCTGAGCCGCATCAAGGTCGAGTTCATCGAGTTGGCCGATGAGGGCAATGCTGCCGAAGCGCCTGACGTCGGCGTCCGCAATGGTAAGATTGCCGCTCAGAATTTAAGCAGGCTGGTTTTGCCTGCGCCATTGTCTCCCACCAAGCCGATGCGATCGTAGGAGTAGATTTCCAACTCTTCGATATCTAGGATATCGCGGCCGGCATATTCCAAAAAGATGTCTTTAGCTTTGACTATGAGTTCCATAGGTTGAACCGCCTTTTGTGTATTAGCCTTTTACTGGAAGCGCAGCCATGCCAAAAAAGATTGCTCACGTCGATTTTTCGCCTTTGCCCAATTGCCGGCGCGAGCGTTTTGACCTTGCGCAAGCCGGCAAATCCGAAAATGATAGTTGGCGACGAATAAGGAGCGCGATGTGGGATGTCGGCGCAATACCTCGTCGTCGCAAGGGCTTGAAGGCTGACGCGTGAACCGATGGCTGCCGCCTCTTTTTTTCGAATACTTGGGCTATTGAATCCGCCCGGTATCTCTTTTCCCCACGTTTCGGACGCTCGGAGCAAGCAGCATAGCCATCGCAAGCAGTACCATGGTCGCTCCAGAGCCGACGAACCATAACGGAGCTCCAAGCAGATCCGCAAAAACGGAGGGGGCCGCGAGGCCCATGGGCATGGCCCACGCCATGATGGTTCCGTAGAGGCCGAAAACGCGGCCTAGGTACTCAGGAGGTATCTGCTCCTGCATAAGGGCAGTCTGGGTTCCCGCGTACAACGGGGAGCATGCGCCCATAAGAAAGCTCGCCGGTAGGAAAACGGCGAACAGCGACGGGCCGATCAATCCGGATGCGATTGCGACGACGCCGAAGCCGGCGATCGCGGCGACCATGGTGAGCGACCTATTGCGGAACCCTCCCGTGGCCGCCAAAATGCCGGACCCAGCCAGCATGCCTGCGGAGAAAAGGACCTCCACCAAAGCAGCATCCCCCGTGCTACCGCCAAAATGTCCCAAGGTCATTATTGGGAACAATGCCGCGAGTGGGGAGAACGCGAAAGCGAAGACGAACCCGCACCAAAGAAGGGCGAACAGCCCCCTGTATCCCCTGATCAGCTTGTAGCCGTCCGAAATCTCAGAGAAAAGTTCTCGAACTTTATTGGAAAAGGACGAGCTGCGGTCGGCTTCGTCGAGTCCTCCTGCGTCTATCTGAGCGGCGAGGACAGCTAGAGAAGCGAAAAGCGCCCCCAGCACGTCGAGGGCAATCATGGCGGTAATGCCCGCCACAGGATAAATCACTGCCGCGAGCGCGGCGCCAAGAATGTATCCGGCGGACTGAATCGCCTGCATCACTCCCCGATAGGCGAACGAGATGCTCTGGCGGGGCGAGATGGGGCGTGAGGGATTGGGAGGCCGGCGTGTAGAACGAAGTGCCAGCTGCGCGGAGAAACAGGGCGATGAGTATTGACCACGCAGGTAAGCTGCCGGCCAACGAGGCAATCGCCAAGGCGGCGCCCACCGCGGCAACGAAGAGGTCGGCGCCGATGAGAACACGTTTCAAAGGCAGCCTGTCGACAACGGCGCCCGCAAGGACTCGAACAAAGCAATCGGCAGAAAGCCTGCTAACGATGCCAGGGAGAGGAGGGAAGATGATTCTGTCGTGAGGGCGATATGCCAAATGAGACCCATTTGGAGAATCAAGCTCGTCAATGTCGACACGAGCTCCCCGCCCCATACGAAACAAATCTTAAATTGCCATGAATGGCACAGCGAAACAGACCTGCGCCGAGAGGTTTCAAATATCATGGTTATGTCCAATCGTGAAATGGCGTGCAGAAAAACAACGCGACGCCACAACAGCGCCGCTTTCTAGGCGCTCATCCACGTGCGGAAAAGACCAACCACGACACCCCTCCTTTGTTAATTCGGTCTGGCAAACCATGTAATATTAACGAGGCTTGAGTTTGCCTGTCAAGAATCGACCATCGGAAAGGGCAATCCTCTCTGGCCATTCGATTCCTTTTGTATCTTTGGTTGCATAGGTGACCCGCCAGGGCTATTACGCGTGGAAGAGGCGCCTGCCGAGCTGGCCGATGAGGCGCTGAAGATGGCCCTGGTCAGGCGAAACGATCCCAAGGGATGCGTACATCATTCGGATAGTAAGAATGTTGCCAGCAGGTTTTGCGGCAACCGCAAAGGAGCCGTATCCTGCAGCTGGAATCACGTTGCAGCATCCTGACCCGCATTCCGATTGGCGGACGGCCCGCTTCGGCATCCTGACCAGCACAGCGATCGAGCCTTGTCATTCCTTGGATATGCCGGTTGCTCGGGGCGGTCCCGACGGAGGCCCTCGCCTCCCCGGTCCGTGACCCAAGAAGGGCAAGCATGCTGATCTGCATGGCTGGTTCCTCCTTTATGTAGACGACCATGCAAAGAAGGGACAACCGAGGAGGCAGGTTACTGATGCGGGCTCCCGCACGCCCATGACTACCCGACGGGCTGTTTTTTTCATCTCCGATGCCCGCATTGCAGCATGAACGAATGTGCCTCGACATCTCTGCTGGCATGGTACGACTGGGATCGCACCTCGACGCATCCTTGCGCATACTGCCTTCCAAGTTTCGAAACCGGGAAGGAAAGTGTATGTGAGCGACGATATCGGCGCCGATTCGACGCTCGAGAGGGAGATTGCGCCGATTCTATCCATCGGGGATGCATTCCCGAAGATTCTCATCACTCGCACGAGGCATGAGCCCCATACCCGGGAGGGCGTGCTCGTGCTGAATTTCGCGAGGTGGCTGCTTGGCGGGTAGGTTCTGAACGTCGCATTGGGATATCGCGCGACAGGGCACGCAGGGCTGTTTGTGCCCGCACGGGAAACGCCGTCGCCATGCGGGCGGCCTGTCGTGTCCGATTAGCCTTTTGCTAAACAGGCTTACGCCAACTCATGGGCAAGCCACCTGAGACTATTCACTTTGCTTATCGTTGACAAAGACCTGTGGCCTGCGGTTTTGTGAACGGCTCGTAAGCCACCCGCGTCGACTCACTTACTGTTGAAGCTGGTGGTTTGCAGGCTCAAAGGCGGTTGAGTTTCAAAACGGGCGTTTTTCGGCGATATCGAGCCTCCAAAGGCGGCTCTCCGTGCCCCTTGGGACAAAAATAAAAACTCAATACTCTGAGTTTGAAAATGGTTTTTGAAGTTGTCCCAGCTTTTGTCCCCGAAGCCGATGAAACGCGACGTCGCGTCATTCAGCGGCACTCACTTCGAGATGCCGCCGAAAACTGGGTGCAACTGGAGTGACGAGACGGCAAAACTATAACCACCGAGTGGGAATAAGGAAATTCTTTAGTTATAGGGGTACAAATCATATTTTCGATAAAATATACCCCAATAAACCTGTAATTTGATATACTGGCTCCAATGAAGATTGGAGCCAGTATGCGTTTGTTTCCTAGAGAAAACTACCTAAAAAAGATTCGCGGCTTCTACCATGACGCCGGGATGATCAAGGTAATCACCGGCGTACGCCGCTGCGGCAAGTCCTGCCTCATGCAGTGCATCGCCGAAGAGCTGAGGGCCGAAGGCGTCGATGACGAGCACATCGTTTTTCTCGACCTAGACCGATACGGGTACCGGTCTGTCAAGGCTCCAGAGCAGCTTGAGGACCTCATCAGACCCTTGCTCGCTATCTCGGGGACGAAGTACCTTTTCATCGACGAGGTACAGAACGTCGATGGTTTCGAAGACGTGCTCAATGGGTTTCGCACTGAGGGTGGCTTCTCCATCTTCATCACCGGATCGAACTCCTATCTGCTTTCAGGAGAGCTGGCCACGAAACTAACCGGCCGCTACATCGAATTCGAGATGCAGACGCTGGACTTTGGCGAGTATTGCCAGATGAAGCGTTTCTTGGGACTACCCGTGAACCCGAATCCGGTCGCGGAGTTCGATGCGTATATCCTCGAGGGCGGCTTCCCGAAAGCGATGGATTACCCTCGGCTCGCCGACAAGCGCGCCTACGTTGCTGCGGTAATCCAGGAAATCTTCGAGAAGGACATCCGCAGGCGTGTGAAAATCAAGAACGTCTCCGTGTTCAACCATGTGCGCGACTACGTCATCAACAACTTCGGCGCCACCATGTCGCTTGCGAACATCCAATCCGACCTCGAGAGCAAACAGGGTGTGAAGGTCAAGCGCGAAACGCTAGCGAGATACCTCCAGATTCTCGAAGATGCGAAGATCATCAGCAAGTGCTCCCGCTTCGACCTGAAGTCCCGAAAATCACTGCGGGGCGAGCAAAAGTACTACCTGGCGGACCTGAGCTTCTACTTTGCCCTCAACACCGATAACCGCATCAACTACGGACCCGTCCTTGAGAACATCGTTTATCGCTACGCTCTCTCGCAGGGTTGCAAGGTCAGTGTCGGTCGCATTGGAAAGCTGGAATGTGACTTCATCCTCAGAAACCCCGAGATGGGCTACGCGTACGTTCAGGTCGCAATGACCATCATGGCCGACCGGGCCACCGAGGAGCGCGAGTATCGCCCCTTCGCCCAGATAATGGACAACTATCCCAAGTACCTGTTGACGCGAGGCGATGTTATCCAACAAAGGGATGGCATCATTCATGCTAACATTCCTGAATTTATGCAGGAAGGAAGGGCATTCTAGGAGGGCAATGCCTCCTTTCGATACTCGCCTGTATGAGGCTGATTTTGAATGGGCGCTTTAGCCTTCATTTGCTTTTATGAGCCTACTGCATCGATTCAACGCGCGTCCCTTGGTGGTGACAGGACTGATAGCAAGCAGACAATCTACCAAGGACGTGCCCTTGGTAGATTGCAAGTGAAAGCTGTTCCGGTAGTCAAAGATAAAGCCGACGACCCAATTGGAGTTGACTGGAATGGCACAACAGCAAATGAACGTAAAGAGTGAGAATAGAGACAGGTAGAACATATCTTTATTATTCAGCCAAATTATTTATTAACTCCTCGCTCACGATGCGAGGAGTTTTTTAATAATGAATTATGAGAATATCACGATATCGTGATATCTTATATTTCGTGAGAGAAAATAGGGAAGGAATAAGAATTTAAGAAAATCAATCCGCTCGTCTAAAGGAGGTAGATTATGAAATTTCATCAGGTAAAAGATGTCTCTGCCTTGACTGGCTTAAAGTTGAGCATTCAGTTTACTAACGGCACCACAAAAATCTACGATGTAGCTCCGCTCATGAGGCGTTTTTCGGCTTTTAAGCTTCTGAAAGACGAGTCGCTGTTCAGAGACGTAGGGGTTGATCAGGGAGGTTACGGTATTATCTGGAACGATGATCTTGATCTCTCTTGTGACGAGTTGTGGGAGAACGGAATCGAGGTCGTGACGCCCTTTGATGGACTCATTTCGTTTTCAGATGCTAGCGAGCTTTGGGGTTTAAGCGAGTCCACTCTGCGTAAGGCTGTTGCGTACGGCAAGATAGTTCCAGGCGTGGATGCTCGCAAGTATGGTAAGCAATGGATTATTAACCGTGATGCTATGTTGCGCGAGTATGGCAATCCCGTGTGTTAGGGACTATAAATATTCAACCTCAAATACTGTCCATTTCAGTGGACAGTATTTTTTTATATGTTTACGTAGACTGGTATTTCTATAAACGCGTGGTCTTTTAGTAGGCATCGTGAGATGGGAGTACCAATGGAAAAGCAGAGTTCAGATAACCCCGTATGTCCTAAATGTAACAGCACAAATGTTGCTAAATATCTTTGGGGTTTACGACTGCTGGACGATCAATTAGAGCGTGATATTGAAGAAGGTCGTGTCATTTTAGGAGGCTGCGTTGTATGTGTAGATGACCCTAAGTTTCATTGCAATGATTGCAAGTATGATTGGAACTAGCTGTGATTTTGAATTTTGCCGATATCGGCAATAAACAGTCTCCTTTGCTATAATAATCTCACCAGTTTTTGCCGATAGGGAGGTGAAGCTTAATGGGATTTCTTTCTGCGGCAGAGATTGCTGAGCTCTGGGGCATATCCGAGAGAAGTGTGCGCAATTACTGCGCTAATGGCCGCGTGCCAGGCGCTTTTCTCGTGGGAAAAACTTGGAACATTCCAGCCGATGCAGTAAAACCTTCTCGAAAAAATGCCAAAACATCGTCAACAAGTCCGCTGCTTTCGCGCTTGATTGAAGAAAAGACCTCAAAAATAAAGGGCGGTATTTACCATAAGCTCCAGGTCGAGCTTACCTATAACTCTAATCACATTGAGGGAAGCAAGCTCTCCCTCGATCAGACACGCATGATTTTTGAAACGGCTACTATCGGCGTTGAAGAAAATCCTGTTCATATTGATGACATTGTAGAAACTCAGAACCACTTCCGCGCTATCGATTACGTGATTGACCACGCAAAAGACCCTCTTACAGAGATCATCATCAAAGAACTCCACCGCATTCTAAAAACGGGAACTACAGATTCTGTAAAAGATTGGTTTGCTGTTGGAGATTACAAACGCTCACCAAATGAGGTAGGTGGGCGAGAAACCACTCTCCCAGAAATGTTGCTAAAGAGATAAAGTTGCTGTTAAAGGCTTATAACTCAAACAGCTCACATTCCTTTGAAGACATTGTTGATTACCATGTTCGCTTTGAGCGCATTCATCCATTCCAAGACGGCAATGGGCGTGTCGGCAGGTTGATCATGCTCAAAGAATGCCTTGCTTATGACGTTGTTCCGTTTGTCATTTCTGATGATATGAAGTCTTTCTACTATCGCGGACTCTCTAAGTGGGACAAGGAGAACGGCTATCTTCTTGATACATGCCTTACAGCTCAAGATAGATTCAAAGCCACACTGGATTACTTCCGAATTCCGTACGGTGATAAGTAGGTGTAACTGCTTTTCTCGTTTTAACGTTATAGTGCTGTTTTAGATTAATAGACGTCATCATATTGCGCATGCAGCCGATGAGCTCCTTCTGGATAAAGAAAGACCCTCGTGAATCGTTGCACCACTTCCTCAGGGGAGGGGGGGTCACTGCGTCTTTTGCGTAGTGGTAGATTTTGATTGGCTTGACTCCAGCAACCTCGCAACCTCCGCCGTGGAATAGACGTCCTGTGGCAGGACGGGTTTTTGCACGGGCCCCATCACGAACAGAGTGTTGCCGTTGTCCTCGCCATGTTGCCTCCTTGGCTATCGCGGTTTTTTTGCAACATGCATCAGGGGAGCAGGTCAACGGAAAACAGAATAGGTTCTATGGGAACTTTCAGTTTCAGTAGGCATACCGATGTGGGGTTTATCGTCTCCCCACTCTTTGACATTCGTTCGGCGTCACCTAGAATGAACAATACTGAATTAATATTCAGCATTGAGAGGATTTGAGGAGAAACATGCAGGTTCTCAAGGAAGAGGTGCGCGAGCGCATACTTGCCGCCGCCGTCCAGGTGTTCTACGAGAAGGACTTCCGTAGCGCGAAGTTGCAGGACATCGCGAGACTCGCAGACGTGTCGGTAAGCCTGCTGTACTCGTACTTCAAAAACAAGGAAAAGCTATTCGAGGGCGTCGTTTCGTCTGCTCCCTTCGACTTCAACCGGATTGCACGTGAAGAAGAATCTATCATTGCGGATAGACCCTCTGATAGGTACCAGATTGCCGCCGAGGGACCCCTGCTCAACATGCTGGCCCATCACAAGTTGCTGGTTATCCTAATTGACAAGAGCCAGGGTACCGCCTACGAGCATGCGAAGGACGATTTCGTAGAGAGCATCGAGCGGCATATCCGATACATGATGAATGAGCGTGCAGTTCTGCGCTACCCGGACTTGCTCGTCCACGTGCTCGCAAGCAACTTCGTGGAGAGCCTAATGGAGGTAGCCCGCCACTACAGCAGCGAGAATGAAGCTCGTGAGATGCTTGCGCTCATCGCCCAGTGCTATTACGAAGGAGTGAACTCCCTGTGACAGAATTTTCTGCCACCCCATTCGGATACCCTGACATTCAATATTGAATTTTGATTCAATATTGATATAGTTAGTCTAGTCGAACTGAGATAGGGCTTAATCTACTTACAATATCGAATCTAAATTTAATATTGGAGGAGAGATTCTATGAAAGACAAGAGGGAGCTGGTCAGGAAGATGACGGCGAAAAGCCGGCTAGCTAATGCCTTGCTTCTGACCAGGGCGGTTCTTGGGCTTGTTCCCACAGTTCTCGTAATCTTCCTTGTCCACCTGTTTTTGGAAGGGTCCCTCTCGCCCGCTGCAATTGCCTATGTCGCTGCGGGAATGACGGCATGTGTGGTGGCGAAGGCGTTGTGCATGTACACGGCAACATGGAAAGCACATCTGGTGGCGTATTCGTGCCTGACGGACATCCGCCTGCGCATCGTGCGCCATCTGAAAAAGCTCCCTCTCGGCTTCTTTCAGATCAGAAGGCCAGGAGACCTCGCGAACGTCATGCGTAATGACGTGGAGCAGGTGGAGGTGTACCTTGCCCACGGGCTACCCGAATCGGCCTCAGCCACTCTGTTCCCCGCCGCCGCGTTCGTCCTCATGCTTGCAGTGGACTGGCGGCTTGCCCTGTGCATGATGGCAGGTCTGCCCCTTATGTGGCTCGTGAAGAAGGCGGCGGCGCCTGCTTGGGCGAGAGGCTTCGAGATAGTAGCCCAGTACGCCTCCCGCATGCAGAACAGCCTTATGGAATACGTCGCCAATATAGCCGTTGTCAAAGCATTCGGAAAGGAAGAACGCAAGACCGATGAGACGGTCGGGGCGGCGCGTGATTACGTGAACTGGGCAACGAGCTCGATGAACGATGTCTCGGTCCCTATGGCTCTTATCGCTCTGTTCATGGAGTTCGGGACGGTACTCGTGCTGATTGTGGGAACGTGGCTTCTCTCCACGGGCGGCGTATCCATCGAACGTCTTATCTTGGCTATGGTGCTCGCAGCCGCCTTCACTTCCTCAGTGGCCAAAACGGCGACCCTGCAACACTACCGCTTCATGTTCGACCAGGCTATGACGGGCATTGAATCGGTGCTGGGCGTCAAGCCCCCAAACCTCATCGAGAGCTCCGAGGAGCCTCGCATGGGAGACATAGAACTGCACGGAGTATCGTTCTCCTACCCGCAGAGCGAGGAAGACGGCAACGAGAGGAAGCAGGCTCTCGACTCGATAGACCTCGTGTTCCGCAGGGGAAGTACCAACGCGCTCGTAGGTTCCTCGGGATGCGGGAAGAGCACCCTCGCGAGCTTAATCATGGGATTCTGGCAGCCTGACTGCGGGCGCGTCACTGTGGGTGGACAGGACCTTTCCCAACTTTCCGAAAGGCAGGTGTCGAACCTCTTCTCCATAGTCCAGCAGGACGTGTTCCTCTTCAACCAGAGCATCGAGGAAAACATCCTCATCGGCCGACCAGGAGCAACGCATGAGGAGGTGGTCAAGGCGGCCAAAAGGGCGCGTATCCACGACTTCATCTCCAGACTCCCGCATGGCTACGCTACGGTCCCTGGCGAGGGCGGCGTTCAGCTCTCGGGCGGCGAGCGTCAGCGCATCTCGATTGCCCGTGTAATGCTGAAAGATGCCCCCATCATCATCCTTGACGAAGCGACGGCCGCGGTCGACGCCGAGAACGAGGCCCTCATACAGGAGGCGATAGACGACCTGTCTCGCGACAAGACTGTCGTGACCATAGCCCACCACCTGAACGCTGTTCGTGGAGCGGAGCAGATCGTCGTGATGAGTGAAGGCCACATCGCCGGGGCTGGAACCCACGAAGAACTCATGTCTACCTGTCCTCTCTATCAGGAGATGGTTGCTAAGCAAAAGCAGGTGGACAACTGGGATATCAGGGAGGTCACATCATGGTAAGAGAGATCCTAGAACGGATGACCCCCGCTGGCCGGCGCATGATGTTCATAAGCATCGCCGCATTCACGATTTATGCACTAGCCAGCGTGGCAATGGCCCTCGTTGTCCTCGCGGCTATCTATTCGGTTCTGGACGGACCGGTCGACCTCGCGCCCTACTGGGTGGCGCTCATCTGCCTTCTCCTCGTCAAAGGAGCAAGCAGCATTGTGGCAGACAAACAGAAGCATTGTGCGGGTTTCGACCTTGTGCTTGAGATCAGGATCGCCGTCGTCAGGCGGCTGAAGTCGCTTTCCCTCGGTTTCTACACGGGGGAGCGACTAGGCGAGATTGGCGATATTGTTCACAAGGACATCGACAACATGGAGATGGTGGTGGGGCACCTATGGACGAGGATGGCAGCTGATTTCATCGTCGCGGCGATTTTGCTCGTGGCTGCGGTCTTCGTTGATTGGCGCATGGCGCTACTCACGGTATCAACCTTGCCCACTGCGCTTGCGCTCCTTGCAATAGGACTGAGGAAGGCCCAAGCCCTCGAAAGAAGATGCGGGGATGACGCGGCAGACATGACGAGCCTGTTCGTCGAGTACGTGAAGGGCATCCCGCTTCTGAAGGCTTTTGCTGAAAGTGAGGCCCTTGACCGTAGGCTCGAGGCGACGGTGGCGAGCTTCGGCGAGAGCAGCAAGGCAGCGTCGCGGAACATAGCTCTGGTCCTGTCCGCTTACAGTCTGGTAGCGGACCTTGCCTTCGTAGTCATGGCGTCGTGCGGTGCTCTGCTCGTGAAGAGTGGTTCTCTGCCCCTGTTCGTCTACATCGGCTTCATCATTGCGGGCGTGGAGTTCTACAAGCCCTTCTTTGCAATGGAGTCGCATTGGATGAACTACCTCAAGGTGAGGGATAGCTTCCGAAGGATAGAGAAGATCATCCGAGCGTCCTCTGTCCCGGAGCCCGATGAGCCGCATGTGCCTACGTCGCACTCGATTAGGTTCAATCAGGTGCGTTTCTCCTATGGAAGAGACTCTTTTGAGTTGCCCGAGACAACGTTTACGGTCCCCGAGCATACCATGACAGCACTCGTAGGCGAGTCCGGGTCGGGCAAGAGCACACTGACCAATCTTCTGCTGAGATTCTGGGACGTAAATGCGGGAAGTGTGAGCATCGGCGGCGTGGACGTGAGGGACATCCCCTACGACGATCTTCTTGCCTCTATCAGCATCGTTATGCAGGATGTACGGCTCTTCGCGGACACCATTGAGGGTAATATCCGCATAGGCAAGGCTGATGCGACGCACGAGGAAGTGGTGGAGGCGGCCAAGAAGGCGTGCATCCACGAGTTCGTGATGTCGCTTCCACAGGGTTACGAGACACTCATCGGGGAGAACGGCGTGGGTCTCTCAGGCGGGCAGAAGCAGAGGTTGTCTGTTGCTCGGGCGTTTCTAAAAGACGCCCCCATCCTCGTACTCGACGAGATGACGAGCAGTGTGGATCCGATTAACGAGGTGCTTATGCAGAAAGCCGTTTCTGCACTCGCGCAGAACAGAACAGTGCTTGTGGTGGCGCACCATCTGAGCACCATCCGCTCTGCAGACCAGATAATCGTGATGCGACAGGGGGAAATCGTGCAGAGGGGTACCCACGAACAGCTCCTCGAGGAGAGGTCTGGTTATTATTGGGCCCTCTGGGAGCAGGGAACTAAGGCAGAGGGCCAGGCATGAGCACCCCTGCGCATGTAGCCCTCAGTAAGGCGACGTACCGGTACTCGGGAAAGAGTGGCAATGCTATCCACAGCGTCGACTTGGATATCCATGAAGGCGAGTTTGTGCTCCTGACAGGAAGAAGCGGCTGCGGGAAAACCACAATCGCACGGCTCATAAATGGTCTTATTCCTCATTTTTACGAGGGTGAGCTGGAAGGAACGGCGAGAGTCGGCGGAACGGAAACGCGCGAGATGGAAATCGGAGACATTGGAAAGATGGTCGGCTCGGTTTTCCAGGACCCGCGTAGCCAGTTCTTCATGACCGACACGACGAGCGAGGTGGCATTCGGCTGCGTGAACGCGGGACTGCCACGCAACGATGTGGCGCAGCGGGTCGAAAGCGCATTCCGACGCATGAACATTCAGCGTCTGCGGGATAGGAGCGTGTTCGAGCTCTCGAGTGGAGAGATGCAGCTGGTGGCCATAGCCTCCTGCTATGCGATGGGGCCTTCCGTGTACGTCTTCGACGAGCCGTCCGCAAACCTCGATATGGAAGCCGTGGAGACCCTCAGGAAGACACTATCCGAGCTGAAACGTGAGGGAAAGACTGTCATCGTTCTGGAGCACCGACTTTTCTATCTGTCTGATCTCATCGACCGGATGGTCGTCATCGAAGACGGTATCGTATCCCACGTATACGACGCGGCCAGCGCGTTGTCCCTTGGCGACTCCACACTCGCCCATATGGGTCTAAGGAACTTGCAGCTGAAGTCGGCGCTAAACGCTATGCCTGACCATAAGCCGACCTTGTCAAAGTGTGAGAATGCGGCCTTCGAGATAAATAATCTTACGTTCTCATACGGCTCACAGCATTCGACGAGGAGTGCCGAATCGACACCGCGCGACCCTCGCACCATCGGTCCGCTGAACTTCTCCGCCCGATTCGGCGAGGTAATCGGAATCATAGGAGAAAACGGTGCGGGGAAGACAACTCTATCGCGTCTGTGCTGCGGACTTGAGAAAGAGGATGAGGGCACCGTGTCCGTAGACGGCAGACCCCTTTCGCCAAAGGAGCGATTGGGGCGCATCCGACTAGTCATGCAGGATCCCGACTACCAGCTTCTCCGATAGCGTGCTGGGAGAGCTTTCGTTGGGTGGACGGAGAGACGCCGATGTCTGTGAGCGAGCACTCAGAAAGCTGGGGCTATGGGATATGAGGGAAGCTCATCCCGCAACGCTTTCGCGAGGGCAGAAGCAGCGCCTCACAATAGCATGTGCCCTCGTCGATGAGACTGCCACCTATTTCTTCGATGAACCAACGAGCGGTTTGGACAGGGAGAATATGGAGAGAGAGTCTCTTCTGCGATCCGATCGCTCGCACAATCGGGAAGCGTCGTATTCGCCGTCTCTCACGATCCTGAGTTCCTCCTCTCTGCCTGTGACCGCATTCTCCATCTGAGCGGTGGACTCATCGTTGACGACTTCGCCCTTGACGGCTCGTCGCGAGAAAGGCTCTTGAGATCGCTTTGTAAAGGAGGTGTGCAATGGGGCGCTCATGCAGACGCATAGACCCGCGGACGGCTCTGCTCGCAACCTGCCTTCTGGGCACTGCTGCAGTGCTTTCCAATCGACCAGAAGCAGCCCATGCGGCATGCGTCATCGGTGCGGCATGTGCGCTCGTCTCCGGGGCATGGCGGCCGTGCATCGCTCTATCTGCCGCCTATGGCCTCATAGCCGCCGTGATGGCACTTGCCGAGGGGGCCGGAAGCACAACGCTTATGACCGCTGTGGTCATGCTGAGCTACATGGCCCAGAAGTTTGTAGTTCTGGCTCTCCTGGGCGTCTCCCTTTCTAAACTGGCCTCGATGCAGGATCTTCTCGCTGCGCTGCAGTCTATGGGAACTCCGCAGGCAATTCTCATTCCATGCATGGTCATTCTGCGGTTCTTCCCAACTATACGCAGGGACGCCTCGCATCTTATGGAAAGCCTAAACGCGGCGCGTGCTCGCAGGAGGAGGGTTCGCATTCCGACACCTAGCTCTCACATGCGAGCTTCTGATAGTTCCGCTCCTCATGAGGAGCGTAAGGGTATCTGACGAGCTGGCGGCATCCGCGCTTGCCCGCGGCTTAGACGGCGAGACCCAAGCAACGGTGCTGCAGCCCTTGTCTTTCGGAAGAAAGGACGCCGTGGCGGCCGCTTTAACCCTCCTGGCAACCGGAGTGCTTGTGTGGCTTCAATTTGGGCCGCGATAGAGGGACTCAGGATGAGACTTGTCTCGTCAAATTTGTATGTCTTAAACCAGAACGGAAGAAAGGACTCATTATGAAAAAAGGCGGAACCTCGGCCATAGGGGCTCGAGATCTCGTATCCATTGGTGTCTTCGGAGCGCTGTCTCTCCTAATCTTCTTCGTAGTGGGAGGTATCGCTGGTCTTACTGTCGTGGGGACAGTCGCCAACATACCCATTGTCTGCTTCTTCACATCGATAGCCTATCTACTCCTTGCCGCAAAAGTCAGGAAGACTGGGATCTTCCTCATCATGGGGACCATAAACGTGTTGCCCGGCCTGATGGCGGCAAACGTCTTCGGTGTCATCGGCAGTATCGCGGGCTGGGCTCTTGCGGAGGTGGTTGCCACGCGGATCGGGTACTCGAACAGGAAAGGTCTCGTTGCGGCTTACGTTGTCGGTTGCACGCTGCAGTCGGCGCTCTACACCCTTCCCATATACCTTTCAGCTGCTCAGTATCTTTCCGAGCGCCGAGAAATACTGCGACTCACCGATGAGACCATGGCGCAGTTCGTCGCGATATTCTCGGGTCCCATGTACGTCGGAATGGTTGTCCTTACGGCGGTAATGAGCCTTGTCGGTGCGTTTGTCTCGCTAAAAATCATGAGAAAGCATTTTGAGAAGGCGGGGATTATCTAAGGGACGCCTCGCAACAAGAAGTCGAAAGATGGGCAGGATGGCCCCATGGCTGCTGATGACCCAAAGAGCATCGGGGATTCTTGGGGCCATACGATAAATTGAGATCGCGCGTGTTCCGCTGGCCTATTTTCTTTCTTTGCTTTTGGTCGCTCTACCCTCTTTTTTTCACGGGCAATACAAACATGGCGGAGTCTGCTCAGGCTAATCGAAGGCTTTGACGCGCCACGGCCGTATATGCGGGCGGCGTTAGTCTATGCTGTCGATAATTTCCTGAAAGGCGTTCAATTCGTGGGCTCGGATGTAATAGCCAAGGTTGGTCATTATATTGGTCTGGGGCTCAATCATCATTTTCGTCGGAACATCTCGTATCTGCAGCTTTCCAGCTGCCGTATATTCAGGACCTGCATAGAGTATGCCTAGGAAGATCAATCTGGCGTCCGTTCGATGCTGATTCGGGAGAAGAGACCGATTTTAAGCTACCCGCTATTACTCCCACTGGGATTTCGGGGAATAATCAAGTCCGCAAAGCGTATTTTTCCAGCAAAGGTGCAATTATTCCTTTCCGTCCGAATCAACGGTTGATTTGGGAATGATTCGAGCGAGGCAGCACGAGACGGACGAGGTGGTATTCGGAGGAATGGGAGTAAGGATTTATTCCAAGTGAGTAGACGCGCTGTTTTTGTTCCCGAGGACGAAACTGGGCCGTTTCGGGGCCTGTGAAACTCAAATCGAACTCAATGGACATTTTTGCGGTCTCCGTACGGCGTTTCCCTAGGTGTCCTGGATCGGCAGGGGGACCTTGACGTACAGGGGATCCCGCTGATTCGGCCGTCATGCTCTGCTCCTTTCTCGCTTCTTCGTTCGCGACGCCGCGTCGCAAATACTCGACCGCCCATCTCATAAAACCAGCGTCGACCGGGCTCTCCCGCAGAACGGCCCCTTTTTCCAGCACGACCGCGAAATCGCAGCATTCCGCCACGAGATCCATGTCGTGCGTCACCACCAGCACCGCCATCCCGCTTTTGGCGATGGCTCGGAACAAGCTGGCGGCCTCGAGCATATGGCTGTAGTCCAAGCCGCTCGTCGGCTCGTCGAAGATGAGGACCTTCTTGCGGCTGGCAAGCGCAGAGGCTATGGCCACTCGCTGCTTCTGCCCTCCCGAAAGCGACATGGGATGCCTGTCCTCCAAACCCTCGAGATCAAGGCTCCCGAAGATCTCCTCGAGGCCGGATACGACGCCCTTGCCGGCGGAGAGCAGAACCTCCTCGCGCACGGTCGGGCAGAAGAGCTGGTGGTTCACGTCCTGCATCACGACGTAGCTCATGGCGAGGCGCTCCCGCTCAGAGAGTGGGCGGGCCTCCCTGAGAAACCTCCCCATATTCGGTTTGGCGAGCCCTGCGAGGCAGCGCGAGAACGTCGATTTTCCCGCGCCGTTCCTTCCCAGGACGGCCGTCACACTTCCCATCCTCACATCCATGCAGGCGATGTCGAGGGCGGGGACGAAGGCGCCCCGATAGGAGAAGCCCACGTCGGCACAGGTTATTTGCCCAACGTTTTTCCTCGGGGGCGCCGGTCGGCCTTCGAAGCCGCGGGAAAGCTCGCAGCGCAGGGGGCGCAGGCCGGTCCTCGCCCGGTCCTCGCGGCTCATGCGCCCGACGTCCTCCAGCGACATCTCGCAGACGAGCCTCCCGTCCTCGATGAGAACCGCCCTGTCCGCCACGCCGTCGAGGTATCCGAGCCGGTGCTCGGCGACGAGGATGGTCGCGCCGCGGCGCTTCAGACTCGCGATGATCGTTCCCAAGGCGTCTATCGCCCTCAGGTCGAGGTTGGAAGAGGGCTCGTCGAGGACGTACACGCTCGGAGACATCGCGGAGACGCTGGCGAACGCGACCGCCTGCTTCTCTCCTCCGGACAGCTCGAATATGCTGCGGCCTTTGAGTTCCGCGATTCCCGTCTGAGCGAACGCCTCGTCCACCCGCCGGGCGATTTCTTCTCGCGCAAGCCCCATGTTCTCGCAGCCGAAAGACACCTCGGACGTCGTGTCGGTGGCGTAGAACTGCGTGCGGGGATTCTGGAACACGGTCCCGACGATGCCCGCCAGCTCCCATATCTCGCATTCGAAGGGGTCTCTCTCGGCTACCGAGACGGATCCGGGAGAGAGAACCGTCGTAGAAATTCGGAATCATGCCGTTCACGAGGCGCAAAGCGGTCGACTTCCCGCACCCGCTCTTCCCGCAAAGCACCACGCACTCCCCGGCGTCAACGCAAAGCGAGAAATCCCTCAAGGCCGGGGCGCTGGAACCTTCGTAGGTAAACGTCGCATGGCTGAACTCGATCATCACAAAACCCCCTGGAGCTTGAGCGCGCATATGACCGCAACCGATAACAAGGCGATGACCACGACGGCCCAATCGACGAACGACATCCTGGCGTCACGAAGGCATGTGTGCTTCCCGGGCCGGTTGATGCCGCGGCACAGGGCGGCGGCGGACAGCTCGTCGCTCACGTTGACGGCGGACATCATGACGGGCACGACGACGTGCTCGAACGACAGGTTGATCCCCCGCATCCTCATAGCGTCCCGTACATCCGAGCACTCTTGCCTCAACGTGGGGAAGTAGCGGAAGACGACCGAGAGGGGCACGGTCACGGCCCTGGGAACCCGGAGCTTCGCGGCAACCGCGAGAAACTCGCTCACCTCGGTGGTGGCGATGATGAGAAGCCCCACGGAGAGGACGGGGAGAATCTTGCGGACGAGGACCGCCACGAACATGATGAGCCCGCCGAGAAACCCTCCAAAAACTGGCACCACGGCAAGCTCAACGGCCACGAGGATGGCGAAGGCTGCTGCAAAGCGTGCAGCCGATACCATGCGGCCGCACAACACGGAAAGCGCGATTGCGAAGCTCATGAGGTACACCTCGACCGCAAGCGATGTGGACAGGTACAGCACCGCGTTCATCGCGATGAGAGCCACCACTTTCGTCCGGAGGTCTATTCTTACAAGAGGCGCCGGGGAAACCGCGCATCTTAAACCACGCCGGCTTTCTCGAAATGCTTCTTGAACAGGGCACGACTGGCGAAGAATCCCGCAACCGCGCAGACGGCGACGAGGGCGACCTGCGCGAAGAGCACCCACGTGGGCGTCAGGGCCGCCAAAGCGTTGCAGAACTCCGCCCCCATCGCCGCCGTCTTCTCGAAATACAGGTCCCGCATGATCCAGATGGGCAGGAATCCTCCGAACAGGTTCTGGGTGAACAGCACGTATGCTGCCAGATTCCACTTCCTGTTTTCGAACTTCCCGACTCCTAGGCACAACTCGGCGAGGACCCCCGCCAAGACCCCGGTGAGGCCCACCACCCAGATGTTTCCCTGGAGCATGAGGAACGCGCACGGCAGGACGGCAGCGATGAAAATCGGACCGTGGACGGGCGCCTTTGCCACGAGCATGCTGAACACAGGCGCGGCGACAAAGGCGATGAGCGCAGGCATCACGAGGTAGAGGGGCGGTATGGGCATGCAGACCGAACCTAAGATGACGAAGACGACGAAATAGAGCGCTATCCACACTCCCGCGGACACGAGCCGTCGGGATTTCGACGCGCTCCGTCTTCCTTTCGCGCCTCTCGTGTCGCGAACCTGGATGCCGTTCTTTTCCATTGGGCATTCCTTTCTCTTGCGTGCTAGACAATCTTCCAGTTTTCGGAATCCTCTTGGAGGCGGTAGAAGCTCGCGTAGAGCCCTCCCTCTTCCATGAGGCGATCGTGCGTTCCCCGTTCGGCGATGCGCCCCCGTTCGAGCACGGCGATCTCGTCGGCGCCGCGAACGCTGCGAAGGCTGTGAGCCACCATGACGACGGTCCTGCCCCGCAACAGGGCGCCCAGCGCCTTTTGCACCTCGCGCTCGTTGATGGGGTCGAGCGCGCTCGTCGCCTCGTCCAAAAGCACCACGGGCGCGTTCTTCAGGATCGCCCGCGCTATCGCGATGCGCTGGCGCTCGCCGCCGGAAAGGGTCGACCCGCGTTCGCCGACAGGCGTCTGGTATCCCTGCGGCAGGGCTTCGATGAACCCATGGCAGCGCGCCGCCTTGGCCGCCTCGACAACCTCTTCGTGGGTGGCGTCCTCGCGCCCGTAGCGGATGTTGTTCTCCACGGTGTCCTTGAACAGGTAGACGTCCTGGAACACCATCGACACGTTCTCGTAGTACGACTCGGGCGAGGCATGGGAGATGTCGGCCCCGCCGAGCTTCACTGCCCCGCTCGTTGGGTCGTAGAAGCGCGCCGCCAATTTGAGCAAAGTGGACTTGCCCGAGCCCGACGGCCCCACAACGGCGATTCGCGAGCCTGTGCGGGCAAGAATGCTCACGCCCTCGAGCGCCGCCGAGTCGGATCCCGGGTACGTAAAGCCGACACCTTCCATCGAAAGCTCCGTGCCCTCAATACCCCCGCTTCCGGGAAGCGGTTTTTGCTCCAAAACCTCGAGAACGCGCCGACCTGCGCGGGCGGACGTCTCGAGCTCCGCCCAGTTCATGATTGCGGCGGACAGAGGATCGTACATACGCGTTCCCACCATGAGGAACAAGACGAGCACCAGCGGATCGATCTCGGTTCCCACAAGAGCGGCCGCAACGGCGAGCGTGGCCGGAAGCCCCGCTTTGAGCGCGATGCCGGATAGATGGTTCAGTGCCCCGGTCACGCGCTCCTGGTCGATACAGGCATCGCGGTAGGCCTCGCATGCGGAGCGCACGCGGTTCATGACGGGCTCGGCTTCGCCCGACGCTTTCACGGGCTCTATGCCGTAGAAGAAGTCTTGCAAGCTCGACGCCACCTCCACGCGAGCCGCCGAAAGCCGCTCGTCCCTGCGTTCGCGAAGGTTGCGCCCTGCCGCCAGAATGACAATGGAGAGCGGCAGGCCGAGCAGCGAGGCGGCGGCGAGGCGCCAATCGACGCAAGCGAGCACCACGCAGGCGATGAAGACGATGGCGATTCCGCTTGCCACCTGGGGAAGCACGTGCGTCATCCCGCGCTCGGTGACGGCGATGTCGCTCATGAGGGTGTTGGTCAGGCGCGCCTGCCCTCCTTCGTCGAGAACCCCCAGCGGAAGCTTGCGTATATGCTCGGCAAACCGCGTCCTGCTTTCCGCGGAAACCTTGTAGCCATCGGAGAAGCTGGCGTTAATCGCGAAGTGCTCCACGACGAAGGTGGCGACGAGGAGCACCCCCATCGCCGCGCACGCCGCCCACATCGCCGCGATATCCGCAGCACCCGACACGATCTGGGCGACGACGAGGGTCAGAAATGCGAACGGCGCCAGCTCGACGATGTTTGCCGCAGTGGTCAGGACTATAGGCTTCGCGAGCCTGCGCGCCTGGCCGCACGAAATGCTGTCGATCATACCCATTTCCCATCACCTCCCGGCGTCCCACGACGCCGATTCGACGGACGCCTCCCACAGGCGCCGGTACATTCCGTTCTCGGACAGGAGCTCTTCGTGCGTGCCTTGCTGGACCACCTTGCCGCCGTCTAGGACGATGATGTTGCCCGCCCCGACAACAGTGGAAAGCCGATGCGCGACCATGATCACCGTGCGCCCTTCAGCCAAGCTCGCAAGCGCCATCTGCACCTCGCGTTCGGTGTCGGCATCCATCGCCGACGTGGGCTCGTCAAGAACCAGGATGGGCGCGTTTTTCAGGAACGCGCGCGCTATCGCGATGCGCTGCCGCTCGCCGCCGGAAAGTCCGACGCCGCCATCGCCGATCACCGTGTCCATGCCGTCCGGCAAAGCCTTGATGAAGCTTGTGCAACGCGCGGCGCGGGCGGCTTGCGCCACCTCTTCGTCGCTCGCTTCGGGACGGGCGAGCCGAATGTTGTCCGCTACGCTCATGGAGAACACGTGGCTTTCCTGAAACACGAAGGAGACGAGGCTGGACAGCTCGCCCTCGGAAAACGAGGAGACGCTTTCCCCTCCGATGCGAACCCGCCCTTCCGTTGGGATCCAGAACCCGCACACGAGCTGCGCTGCGGTAGACTTTCCGGATCCGGAGGGCCCCACGACCGCGGTGAGCTCCCCTTCGCGCGCCGTAAAGCTCACGTCCGAGAGGACGGGGGCGTCGCCGTAGGCGAAGGAAGCGTGGTCAAACTCGACGCTGAACCCTTGCGGCTCGCGGCTGCCCGCTGCCCGATGCGGCTCCTCTTCGAACGCCGCAGCGATGCGGCTGACCGACTCCGAGAGCAGATTCATGCCCTCGGCGAACGAGCGCAGCTTGCAAACGGGCATCGCGGCCGCCGGGGCGAACACCAGGAAGAAAAGCGCCGTTGCAGCTAGATCGGGGCTCGCCGGATCGGCGGAGAAAATCGCCACGACGAGAGGCGCCAGAAACGTCGCCACCGAGATGACGACCGACCGGAAGAACGTCACACCGACTCCTACCTGGCGGCTCATGCCCGAGGTGAAGTCCCGGTACGCCTCGATGTCATCCTGGAAGCCGGCGAAGGATTTGGGTGTTTGGCCGAACATCTTGATCGAGGGCATTCCGTGGACGTACTCCGTCGCCGCGGAGCTGATGCGCTCAAGGGCGTCGAAGTTCTCCTTCATGGCGCCTGATTTTAGTAGTTTGACCATGGGCACAAACTGCCCCAGGAACCCCACTGCCAGCACCGCCACGGCGGCGAGGGCGAGCAGGGCGTCGAAGGACACCATGCTGGCGACGAGAAGGGCGAGCAGCGCGACGGTGCTCGCGAAATCAGGGAGCTGGTGGGCGATGAAGCCTTCCAGCTGGTCCACGTCGGTCTGGACGACCTGCACAAGCTTGCCCGACGCGTTCTTCTTGAAGTACGAAATCGGCAGGCGCTTGATATGCTCGACGAGGCCGATGCGAACGGAGCAGATTGCGCGGAACGCGAATTTGTGGCACAGCATCGACGAGGCGAAGGACAGAAGGAGGCTTCCCGCCACGCCGACTGCGGCGGCGGCCGCGCAGACGGCAAGCGCCGATGCAGATGCCGGGAACCATGCCGGCAACGGCAAGCCCGCGAGCGCCGAGAGCGCGAAGAACACCGCAAAAACAGGGACGGTTTCCAGCAATGCCGCCAGCACCGCGAGCGCAACGCCGGGCGCCACGCCAGAAAGCGGGACCCCCGAGCGGGACAGAACCCCGCCCAAACCTTTCTTTTTCTTTGTGAGCCATGAGGCCGACCTCCTTAACGCAACGTTGGTATAAAGGTAAACCTTGGCTAACTGTTTGCGATATACTGTACGACGGAACGAGCATTTCGGACGCTTGGAGCAGTCTTGCGCATACTTGACCATATAGAGCAGACCTTGGAACGCACACCTTCGCTCCCCTTCGAGGTGGTGTTCAAAGGGAAAGGGCGATGATTTCGTATCCCGAAGGCGGATTCACGGAAATGATGGAATCGATCGAGGGATCCTGGTGATGAAACACTGTATGAAGTCATCCGGGTTCAAGATGTCGACCAAAGGCATCGGCGAGGGTGTGAAGCTCAACTACTGCATCGCAGGCCGATTAGAGGTCTCCATGAACGACGGCAGGAGCTTCTATCTGGGGCCAGGTGAGCTCTCCGTGAAGACGTCGACGGCATCGGAGTTCTCATTCCCTTGCGGGTTCTACCAAGGGGTCGAGATCTTCATCCATCCATCGTGTCTCAACACGCCTCCTCGGCTCTTCGTGGAGGCGGGGATCGATCTTGCCGCCGTCGTCGCACGGCTGAGCACGCCGGAAATGCGAAGCTGGACGAAAAGGAGCGACGACGCGACGGAACGAGCATTTTTAACCATATTCGAGCCCCGCCGATTCGCGGAAGACGCCTCTGCCCGCATAGGCATCGCGCAGCTTCTGCTGAAGCTTGCGGAAGACGGCGCGCCGGCAAGGGACTTCGATTCGACCATCCTCACGAAACGCCAGGTTGATTTGGCGAAGGAGGCGGAGCGCATTCTTGCGGGAGATCTGTCCAAAAGGAAGAGCATCGAATCCATCGCCGCTGAGCTCGGGGTCAAGCCGACCGCGTTGAAAACATGCTTCAAGGGGGTTTACGGAGCCCCCATATCGGAATACCTCCACAAGAAGAGAATGCGGACGGCTGCTCTCTTGCTCGAGACAGGAGACGACTCGGTTGCCGCAATTGCGCACTCCGTGGGATTCGCCAACGCGGGAAAGTTCAGCGAGGCTTTCAAAAGAGCTTACGGAACGACCCCTTTGAAATATAGGCTTTTGTTCAGCGAGTCGTCTCGACAGGGCGAATGACGTTTATGGAACGATTCGGATTGCCGGCATAGTTTCTCTTCGAGTCTCGCCGGCCCGTCTAAGGTTCGGAAAAACGTATCGCTATGTCGAGACCAACTCACCCTGAAAGCATTGCGAGTTTATACGGAAACGATGGAGAAGATGCATTGAACAGCAGCGATGCTCTATTTGAGTTTCGACGAGAATGATACGCAAATAGCTAGTGCCAGCTAATAGAGCGTTGCCATCGATGCGTTTCCAGAGGGAAATGCTGGCCAAATAGGGGTGCCGACACATCGGGGATAATGGGTTTTTGCGGGTCACGCACCAAATCCATCCTTCGTCGAAACTCAGGCGTAAAACTCACGAAATGGCAAAATGAAAAGAGCTGAGTTTGGGATGAGTTTTCTTGGGAGAGGCTAACCGAATACAGCTGACAACGAGAATATTCTATTGGTGCTAACCTGCGGAAATACTCTTCACTCAATCGTGCTGGGGTGACGCGTTGTGACTTGTTGCAAAGAGAAGCGACTAGATGCCAAAACATGCCAAAGCGAGAAGAGTATTTTTCATCGCGTTTTTTAGCCGCATGCCCGTTTTGAGCTGAGTCATGTAGTCACCCCGCTTTTTCAGCCCTCCATTTTGCAAAACCACAGGTAGGAGTGAAGAGTAACAAATCGTGAAAATCCGCGATTCCCGGCGATTTCGGGCTGTTTTGAGCCCTTCGGAGAGCTGTTTGTCGCTCTCAACACTGTGTGCAATAGGCGATTTTGGACCTATTATCGGCCTCGAAAACCGGCGATAGTAATGCAAGAGTGACGATTCCTCTGCAATCGTTGCATCATTCAATTGCGGTTGTACATCCATGTTTAATTTCTGCGGATGTCAAGCATGGCGTTCAGGGGGGAATGTGTCTCGCCATTTGAAGTCCTAGGGCTGTTGTTTAATGCAATTCGCGAAGACATTCAGGAAGCAATTCGCGAATAGCTTCCTGAATGAGTGAATGCTTCCTGAATCATGGTAAATTTCAACAGAATAAGAACCCTAAATTGAAGTGCGGGTGGTTATGATTGTTCATTCATCTGTGCTTATTTCCCAATACTTTACATGTATCTCGCCATTACTTCGAAATCTGCCAGCCTTCAATACGCGAGCGAGCTTCAACAAAGTCATGGTAGGGACCGCTGTGCGAGATAAGCTCCTCATGGGTGCCCTGTTCTGCAACGCGTCCATCTCTAAGGAAGAAAATCTGGTCAGCTTCCTCAATTGTTGAGAGACGATGCGCAATTTCAAGCACCGTTTTTCCCTTACAGAGTTGGGCAAGAGCTGCTTGAATCTCTGCTTCGTTTTCTGGGTCAACACTTGCCGTTGCCTCATCAAGAACAACAAGAGGCGCATCTTTCAAAATTGCGCGAGCAATTGAGATGCGTTGTCTCTCGCCTCCAGATAGTCGTGCTCCACCTTCTCCAACTTTTGTCTTATAGCCTTCGGGCAGAGCTTTTATGAACTCATCGCAGCGTGCGGCTTTTGCTGCTTCTACAATCTCTTCAAACTGTGCATCTGGCCTGCTTAGGGCAATATTACGCTCAATCGTGTCATCCATAAGATAGACGTCTTGGAAAACCATGGAGAAGTCCTCAAGAATACTGTTACACGAAAGCTCGCGTACATCGTGGCCTCCTATGCGTACGGAGCCGCCTGTTGCATCATAGAAACGTGCAAACAGCTTGGCAACAGTTGTCTTACCTGAACCACTTCCTCCAACAAGAGCTGCAGTTGTTCCTTCGGGAATGGACAAAGACATTCCGTTGAGCACAAGAGGTCCATCTCCGTAAGCGAATGAGACGTCATGCATCTCAAGGTTGTGATGCTCAAGTTTCACAGCTTTGCAATTGTCATCGATTGCAGGTGCGGATTCGATAGCGTCAAGACGGTCGATAACTTCTCCGATGTGTCCAATTACGTAGGCAGCATCGCCACAAGCCTCAATTGATTGGAACAGCATAAAGGAGAACATCACCAGCGTGCAGAAGTTAAGCAGAGATATCGTGCCGTTCAGGAAAGAGATACATACGATAAAAATGACGCCAATCGAAGCACTGCGTGTCACAAATAGAAGCAAGGCGTTGAAGGGTTGGAAAGCAAGCTCGGTTTTGAGATTTACATTTCTAGAACGTGCGTATGCGGAGCGTACTGCTGAAACAGCAGCATCTACCTGCCGGTAACTCTTAACAACGGGCATACCGTGGATGTATTCCAACGTTGCTTGAGCCATATCCTCGCGTGCGTCATTTTGCGCGGGCGACAAACGCTCGGAATTTTTGAACATCAGCTCCAGTACCACCGTTGCTACCGCAATCGCAGCCAATGCGAGGAAGCAGGCCCGCAGATCCATGAAGGCGAGAAACGCCACCATTGCGGCTGCGGTTATGTATCCGTTGCCAAGCATGTCTACCATGCGCATACCGTGGATTTCCACGAATGACAGCTCGGTTGTGAGTGCCGAGAGAATTTCTCCTGATGGGTGATTGTCAAAGTAACCAAGAGGGACGCGTTTCAGTGCTTCTCCGATACGTACACGCACCTCGTTAGAACGTTCCGCAGCTACGGTCTCCTCGGCCCGTGCCCTCAACCACATAAGTGCCGCGCGTAGCGCAATCGAAGCAATAATGGCCAGCCCAGCCGTAAGTGCAATTTTAAGATCGGGTTTCTCGCCATTTGATAAGCCGAGAAACCCGCACATGGCCCAGGCGGCAATAGCGATGGGTGCTGCAGAAACAAGTGAGATAAGAAAAAGAGTATGCAAAGCCAAAGAGAATTCGCGTTTTTCTTGTTGCCCGTCCAACGCACCACTTTTTATAAGCGCACTAAACATTACGCTACCCCTTTCTCACTTCATGAGTTCCATTGAGATATGTGCTTCCCACATGCGGTGATAGAGATCACTTGAACCAAGGAGGTCCGTATGTGTTCCCTCAGCGACGATGTTTCCGGAATCCATGACTACGATCTTGTCAAAATTACGTACCGTTGAGATTCTGTGTGCGATTACTATCAGCGTCTTTCCACGTGCAAGTTCTGAGAGTGCCTGTTGAATGAGTTCCTCACTCTCGGGGTCTATGAACGCAGTTGCCTCATCGAGCACAAGAATTGGTGCATCTTTTAGATAGGCGCGTGCGATAGAGATACGCTGGCGTTCTCCACCCGAAAGAGCTCCTCCGGCTTCCCCGGAAAGGGTCTCAAATCCATTTGCAAGCTTTATCTGCCAACTCTTCACAGTGCGCAGCGGCAAGCGCGCGCTCTACCTCGGCGTCAGTTGCGCCCTCACGTCCGAGCCTTACGTTCTCAAAGATTGTTCGATCAAAGAGGAAATTGTCTTGAGTTACAAAGCTTACAAGACCAGCTAGCTGATCAAGTGGTATATCGCGCACGTCAGTTTTTTTCCGATGCGGATTGCTCCTGATCCCGCGTCCCAGAATCGAGCAATGAGCTTAGCCATTGTTGACTTTCCAGAACCGCTTGGTCCCACCAGAGCACACGAGGTACCTTCAGGCACTTCAAGAGAGATTCCGTGGAGCACTTCTTCGTTGGAATATGAGAATCGGACGTTCTTGAATGAGATATCGTGGGACGTGATGAGTGCGGGAGAGGAGACTTCGGGCAAGGGTTTCATCTCTAACAGCTTACTAACGCTGTCCATTACCTTCTCGATTTCCTTAAACATATTGGTGTACTGCGTAATTTTAGTGAGAGGACCAATGACGCCGATTGACAACATACATGCAAGAGCCATCTGAGCTACGTCGATACTGCCCGAAGCTACAAGAATGCATCCAACTGGTACAACACCCTAGAAGAAGCGTTGGCAGTATTGCAAACATGGCGTTCATGGGGATACGAGCAGACTTATACCAGGCAAGTGTTAGTTTCTCAAATTCAGAGATGTCGTTACGAAAGCGAGCATACGAGGAGTCGGCTTGGTTGAAAGTCTTGATGACTTCGATTCCATCGATGTATTCGACGAGTGTTGAGTTAACGCGCTCACTTGCCGTCCAGTACGCTGCATAGTCTCGTTCAAAGTTTTTAAAAAGGAGCGAAAGGGGCACAATTGACAAGGCTGGTGCGATGAGCATAGAGAGAGCGAGCCGGATATCAATTGAGCACACGATTGCAAAACACAAGACGAGAAGAAGCACATTGCTGGTAAATTCCGGGATAACGTGGGCAATGGGCAGCTCCATTTGCTCAATATCGTCAATGATTATTTTCTTAAGTGCTCCAGAGGGCGCTGATTGAACATCGCCGAGGGAGCATGCAGCAAGATGTTTGCAAGCGGCGTTTCGCAGGTTTCAAGCGTATGGTAGGCAACGCTGTGTGATGTCGATGTTGAGGCTAGATAGCCTATTGTCTGAACTGCCACTCCGAGAAGGGCAATGAGTGCCCAGTGTCCAACTTCACTGATGGCAAGGGTGTCTGATATTGAGAGCGCAATCAACTTGTATGCGGCAAAAAAGGGAACAATGCCTCCAACAACACCTACCACAGCAAATAACAGTGAGGCTCCAAGTTTTACACGCTGTCCGCGTGTAAATGAAGTAAGCCGCTGCATCCAACTGCTCTTTTTCTTTTTGCTAGGGTCCATGGGTCCTCCCAAACGACGAGTATGAGGAAATTGTATTCATAGCTCGTTGCATGAGAAAAGCCCGATTGTCGCGGCTAGCTCCAAGTGTATCTATGCGGGTGGATTATCTTTCTTGCCCAGCGCTTTCACGGTAATCGCCAGGTGCCATGCCAACGACATTGCGGAATGTGGAAGCAAATTTTGAGGCATTGGTATATCCGACTTCAAATGCCACCTCACCGATTGGCTTGGAGGTTGTTCGGAGGAGGGTTGCAGCTTGTGCCATGCGATAGCGTGTGAGGTATACGTGCACACTGGTGCCATAAACCTCCTTGAACCACCGCTGCATGCTGGCATAGGGAAACTCGAACTCTTGTGAGAGCTCTTTGAGTGTCTTATGGGAAGAAAGATCAGAGGTTATAGCTCGTTCTATTTCCTTTACCTTATCAACCTGTGCGCGTGTGAGACCGTACTGTCCAATACGTCCGCCTTCAGGAATATTACTGCCGAGAAACAAGAGAAGCTCCATAATTTTGAGTTTTAGGTAAGCATCTCTAAAGCGGTCATGAGCGTTATATATCTCGCAGAAATATGCTCGACCGACGGTCCGCTACGGATCACACTTGGTTCATCGCCTGAACAGAACCTCTCGTAGAGCTGCTTAACACTTACAGGAAAGCCCTCGGGAAACATTGATTGCAGCGATTTATCTGCTATGTCGGGATCAAGACAGACGGTGACACCACGGTAGTGGCCAAACGGAAATCGAAAGAGACTTTCATGTCTTGCGTGATCGTCAATGCCAAGATCACCTACATCAAGGTACAGGCATGAGTCAGTCCCAGACTCCCACTCAATTCTTCCTTCTCGACAATAGTTCAGGCAGAGCATGCGTGATCCTGGGGTAAGCTTAAAGCCCGATTCAAGGTTCCATACGCTTGTGAAGTCATTGAACATGAGGGTAATTCCAGGCATGACGTCGTGCATTGTCATGATGCCTTGTCCGTCAGTACCTTCCGCCCTCCATACAGAATGATCTGTATCGTGTGTCACGCGACGGACGTTGCCACCCATGTCAGCATAGTTAGCAATGTCCATCGTGTCTCCAATCCCCTTCGTTTTTCTGAAGAGTGTTCTCAAAAAATGACAGCACCTTTGACCAGCCCGCATCATCGAGCGCCCCTTGGTCTACAAATGATCCGTCTTCCATGCGGGCAAAGTCGGTGCAACATGCTCTGATGAACTCAGGATCGTGTGTTACAACCACGACAGCTCGTCCTTCCGCCGCTGCTGCGGTAACGCTTGCAGCAACCTGTTCCATATGGGCAAGGTCAAGTCCACTGGTAGGTTCGTCAAGCACGAGTAGGTCACGACCTGATGCAAGTGCCGTAGCGAGGGCAACGCGTTGCATTTGGCCTCCTGAAAGCGACAGCGGATGGCGTTGTGCCAGTTCAGTTAAGTCCAACGATGCAAGTATAGTACGGGTAAGGTGCTCGTCAGCAATTCTCGTGGAGTCGAGTACCTCATCAAATACGCTCTCTCGGAAAAGCTGATGGCTCACGTCCTGCATAACCAAGGAGCCGTTCCTTGGTTTGCTTGAGAATGGGCTAGGACCTTCTCCAACGTCTATGGTTCCCTGCAATTGCGAACAAGACCGCAGAGACAGCGCGCGAAGGTAGACTTTCCGGCACCATTGCTTCCGATGATAGCGGTGACGCCACCTTTTCTAAAAGAGATTCGAGAAACGCTGATGCCACGGTCTGATTGTGGATAGTGATAGCTCATATCCCGTATGTCTACAAACTCGTTTTTCTCGCCCCGTGTGCAGCACTGTTCAGCTGAAATGGCTGCAAAAGTTGGTGCACGCAGTCCAAGCGAACGCGCCTCGGCAGCTGTTGCCGCGTAAAACTGCTTGGAGGCAAGCTCACGTTCCACGCTGCCTGAGCGCATCACAATAATGCGGTCGGCGATGCCCTCTTAACCAATGGAGTCGATGCTCGGAGATGAGCACGGCGCGACCCTCGGCTTTCCATTTTGCAACAATCTTTCGGAGAAGCCCGATGGAAGCAAAGTCCAGGTTGGAGGATGGTTCGTCGAGAACAAGAACATCTGGGTTAAGCATAGTGGCCGAGCCACAGGCAACGCGTTGTTTTTCTCCACCAGAAAGTGAGAGGCAGCTGCGGTCGATAAGATCTGTGAGCTCAAGCGCGTTGGCGACGTCCTTTAAGCGCGTGCGTATCTTGTCAGGCGTTATTCCTTGGTTCTCACATGCAAATGCAAGTTCACCGGTTGTATCTAAACAGAAGAATTGAGTCTTAGGGTTCTGGAAGACTGATCCGACCTTTGGCGCTAGTTCCCAAAGCTCGTGGTTGGAAGGTGTAAGACCACAGACCTCAATCTTCCCCGAGAGTTTCCCCTCATAATAATGGGGGATGAGTCCATTGACGAGCCTTGTTAGGGTTGTCTTTCCAGATCCCGAGGCGCCTGTCAGGCAAACAACCTCACCAGGAGCCACGTTAAGGTTGACTTCGGAGAGGCTGTTTTTCTCGCTTGCCTGATAGCAGTAGCATGCATTTTTTTATCTCGATCATTTCAATCCTAGTAGTAGAGCAATGGCGTGATCACCGCGCAGATAACGGCTATGGCGAGAAAGGCGATTACTATCCAGTCTCGTACACGCATGCGCGCTTCGTTTATGTTAGTGCGAGCTGTTGGTCCACCGAGCCCTCGCACAAGCGCCGAAGCAGAGAGGTCTTCACCGCCTCGCACTGCCGAGACAAGCAGCGGTACCAGGCAATTCTCGATAGCGGAGATAGGGTTTCTGAACGTCTTGCTGCTGCGCATGCGTATAGCAGCAGCTATCTGTCGGTAGTCGTCGGCTATCGCTGGGAAGTATCGAAGCATTACGACAAAGGGAATTTCTACTGCCTGAGGCATGTGCATACGGTCGCATGCTGCCATAAACTCACTCACCGACGTGGTTGTGACTAGCCAGGTTCCCATGGCAATACCAGGGGCGAACTGCCTTACGATTCCCGAGATGCCCAGCGTGGCAAAGAGAGCAACTCCAGTGAGGCATGATTCCGCGATTGTTGCCACAGCGCTTGCAGCCCCGTATAACGTGAGGTATGTGATTGCTGAGCGGAAATGGTGAGAGAGGGCTAGCATGATGAAAGGTGTTGCAATAAGCAGCGGCTTAACCACAAGGAGAGGCCCCACGTTATAAGACCCAAGCATAATTGTTGAGACGACGAGTGTGGCAAGCACTTTAGTGCGGGGATCAAGCACGAGCCCTCGGTTATTGGCAGTTGAGAGGAATAGCCCCTTTCATTATGCGATGCCGGCTCGCTCAAAGTGCTTGTGGAGGAGTTTCTTGCCGATGACGGCTCCGATACACCCTGCGACAAATGCAGCAAGAGCAAGAGGTAGAAGGCTCCAGTCAGGAATGTAGCTGGAGAGGGCGTTGGCATATTCCTGTCCGTAGCCAGAGGCGATACCCGCGAAGTAGCTCGCGCGATTCATGACGATAGGAATATAGTTGCCTATCAACCATACGCTTAGGACTCCGTGTGAAAGTATGGCGCGCCCTGCGCTGTTATAGTTACCGCTTCTGAGGACAAGGTCGGCGAGAAGGCCACATACTGGTCCTGTAATAAAGGCATATACGCCCATGCCACCGAGACCCATAAGGAGACCGAGGATGGTTCCCATGATGAAAACCATTCCGAAATGCCTGACTTTTGTGATATAGAGCATGTACGGAATGCCTCCGATAAGCGGACAGATGACGGAGAGCAATGGAATGAATATAGGAACGTAGCCCAGCATTGCCACAGCCATAATGATTATGAAGTAGAGAGCAGTGAAGATACCGATGTTTATAAGGTCTTTTGGTTGCAGTCCTTTTTTCTTGACTGAGGGTGTTTCAGGCATAATACGTCTCCCTTCGGTTAGCTCTATCTAACTTATAAAGGATAGACATATAGAAACGCAGTCAATAGCCCATCTGTATCATTATGTCCCGTTTGTATCGTATAGCTGCTATTCGCTTTCTGATAAGTATTTGCCAACTGCCGTGGTAAATATTAGCCAACTGCCGTGGCAAATACTTGCCAACTGCCGTGGTAAATATTCAAATAGCATTGTTACATCATTTTGCATACTCCGGTCTTCATTTTTAATACCATACAAGTTTGCCTATATAACTCGCTAAAATAGAGTGGGTTGATTAAAACTAATCGTTTCTGTGACACTCCCAGAAGCACACGATTGGAGTTTATATATGTGCGGCATCGTTGGTTTTACCGGACACCAAAGTGCAAAAGATGTCCTCATTGAAGGTCTTAAACGTCTCGAATACCGTGGGTATGATTCTGCCGGTATTGCTTTGCAAAACACAACCAACGAAGAACTTACGGTCGTACATCGCGTAGGAAAAGTTGCGGGATTAGCTGAAGCGGTGGAGTACCTCAATAATGCAAGCCCCTGTGGCATCGGACATACCCGTTGGGCAACGCACGGCGCTCCAAGTGAGCGCAACGCCCACCCACATACCTCTTGTGACAATCAAATTGCCGTCGTACACAACGGCATCATCGAGAACTTTGCCGAACTCCGTGAGCAGCTTGAGGCTCGGGGGCACAAATTCCGCAGCGATACCGATACTGAAGTCGTTTCTCACCTTATTGAAGAAGCCTACAGAGGCAACCTTCGCGATGCTGTTGCCAAGGCATGCTCGCAAATTGTAGGAACCTATGGCCTTGCTGTTATATGCTCTCAGGAACCCGGTCGCATTGTAGTTACTCGCAAAGATTCTCCCATTGTCCTTGCACATGGCGAGAAGGGCAGCTACGTTGCATCTGACATCATTGCGGTTATCGAAGCCTCCCGAGATGTCACTGTTCTTGGCGACAATGAGTTTGCTGTTATGGAGCCCGATGGTATCAGCTATACCGATGCTGATGGAAATCCCATTCAACCTAAGGTCATGCATGTTGATTGGGATGTTGATGTTGTCGAGAAGGGCGGCTACCCTGATTTCATGCTCAAAGAAATCCATGAGCAGCCTCGTGTCATCCGCGATACCCTTGCAGGACGTCTGACTAACGGCGTACTTTCCATTGATGAGCTGGGCATGTCCTTGGAACAGCTCCGTTTGATTGATCGCGTTTATATCATTGCCTGCGGAACTAGCTACCACGCCGGTCTTATCGCCCGTCAGCTTATCGAAGGCTGGGCACGCATACCTGTCGAAGTTGAAGCTGCGAGTGAATTTCGTTATCGCAACCCCATTATTACTCCGTCAACGCTGGTAGTTGCTGTTTCTCAGTCCGGCGAGACTGCTGACACTTTGGCCGCCATCCGCGACGCCCGCATCAAAGGCGCTAAGGTTTTTGGCATCACCAACGTTATTGGTAGTCCCGTGGCCCGTGAGTCTGACGGTGTTATCTACACTAAGGCTAACAAGGAGATTGCCGTTGCCTCAACCAAATCTTTCCTTGGCCAAATTGTGAGCCTAACGCTTCTTGCTATGGTTCTTGCGCAGGCAAAAGGAAAGCTCTCAATTGCTCAGATACGCTTGCTCTTTAAAGAACTTGCCGATACCGCCGAGCAGGTCGAAGAAGTCCTCAGCGATACAAAGGCTATCGACATTGCGGCGCAGGCTTGCAAAGATGCCAATGATGCCCTGTTCATTGGTCGTGGCATGGGAGCTGCCATCTGCTACGAAGGTGCCCTCAAAGCTCAAAGGAGATCAGCTATCTCCATGCCGAGGCGTACGCGGCCGGAGAGATGAAGCATGGCCCTATTGCGCTTCTGTCTAAAGGCTATCCTGTCATTGCCGTGGCAACTAACTCTCCGGTATACGACAAGATGATCTCCAATATCCAAGAATCTCGAGCACGCGGCGCCATGATTATTGCTGTGGCAACCGAAGGCGATCAGGAAATCAAAAAGCATGCCGACTATGTCATCTACGTGCCTAAAGTCAGAGATGCCTTCTCGCCAATCATTGCTTCGGTACCTCTTCAGCTTTTTGCTCGCTCCGTGGCTCTTGCACGTGGTTGTGACGTTGATAAGCCAAGAAACCTTGCAAAGTCAGTAACGGTCGAATAAGACACTGACGAGCCTGAAGAACGGCGAATCAAAACCTCAAAAAATTTTCTAAAATCTTCTTGGCAACTATTACGACTCTCGATATATTATGGATAATGATATAACGTTACTCGATATATCGAGAGTCGTAGTTCTGTTTTTCGTCATAGTTACACAGCGAAAGGAGGGGTTATGACAAAGGCAATCGATTCCGGTGCACTCACTGAACCGACGTTTTACATTCTTCTTTCTCTTTATCAACCTATGCACGGATATGCCATTATGCAAAAACGTCCAAGAGATTACTGACGGTCGAGTTACCATCGGAGCGGGTACACTTTACGGCGCCATTAATTCGCTCATTGAAAAAGGTTGGATTGAGGCTCTGCACAATCAACCCAGCGATCGTAAAAAAGAGTACCGAATCACTCAGCAGGGCAAGCAAGCTTTTTTGCAGGAAGTTAATCGACTACAGGCACTTCTCGCTAACGCACAAAGCGTCATCAATACAGCCAATACAAAGGAGGCTTGATTATGGCACCTCAACAACAATCAAAAAATTCTTTACCGACTTTGATGCAGAAGAAGCATGGCTCAATCAAATTAGCGCACAGGGTAAAGAACTGGTTAACTATCGCGGCGGAACGTACACATTTACTACAAGCGAGCCTCATATGTGGCAATATGCCATTGAGATCTTGGGTACAACCTCAAAAGAAAGCCGCGATTACCTCAGCTTCCTTGAAGACATGGGTATTGAAACCGTATCCATTTCTGCCGGCTGAGCTTACCTGCGCAAGAAGGATGACGGAACCCCCTTTGTCCTTCACAGCGATCTGAAGTCTCGCCTCGTCCAAGCTCAAAAGGCCGATTTTTGGCCCCGCATTATAATTTCACAGCTTTTCTTTGTATTGGTATTTTGTGTAAATGGAATTCTCACTCAACAGGTATCTTCTGTCGCTTTCGGTATTATCATTGGGACAAGCATTGTATTCATAATTGCTGCGGCTATTGAATTCTTTGTTTTTGCAAAACCGTATCGCAAGCGCATCCGTCAGCTAAAGCAGGAGCTTGCTATCAAAGAGTAGCGAGAAGAACTTGTCGTAATGTATGTGATAACTGTTCAGTAATTGTCATGTAAACTTAGTCTTAGTTGATACAAAGTGTCATACAAACAGGGCCACATCTTTCGATGCGACCCTGTTTTGTTCTTAGCTGTGAGATCTAGCCAATGAGACTGCTATTCACGCCGGCCTCTACGATGAAGGTATATTCCGCCACCGATAAGGATTACTGCTGCAGAGACAAGTGCGATTGCAATACCTGTAGCGTTTGAGTCTCCCGTATAAGGGACAACCCCACCGGATTTCTTAGCAGGTTTTCTGTTGGACTTCTTAGGTGTGTCTTCTTTTGGCTTTGGAGTGTCGTGAGGAACTTCTGTATTGGTAATGGTGAAGCCTGTTGTGGCGTCTCCCGTTATCTCTGAGGTATAGCCTGAGACCTCATCCTCTTTGACACTGTAGACGATCTCAGTACCGTCTGTTTTGTACTTGTCCAAGCCGGAGAAGGTATCAGTCCAACTGTTGGAATCTGAGAGTGTTACGGTCTTGCCGGTGTCAACACCGTCTGCAAGAAGATGTACGGTGACAGGTCCTGCCTTAGGTCCAACCCACTCTTTTTTAACCGGAACATCTACCTTCTCGGTATTGGTGTTGGTAATGGTGAAGCCTGTGGTGGCGTCACCGGTAATGGCAACAGTGTAGTTGGCAATGTCATCCTCTTTGACCGTATAGACGATCTCAGTACCGTCTTTGTATTTAGGAAGATTGCTAAAGGTTCCTGTCCAGTTTGCTGCCTCATCCAAAGTTATGGTTTTGCCAGTGTCTGTGCCGTCAGCCAAGAGGTGTACCGTTACAGAGTTTGTTTTAGGGCCGACCCATGCCTTGGTTACTTTGACAACTGTGGTTTCAGGGGTGTAGGAGTTTGTGATGTTGGTGCCTGTTACGGTTGAAGTGTAACCATCTACTGAATCCTCAGAGACAGTGTAGGTAATCTCTGTACCGTCAGCGTTGTACTTATCAAGACCGCTAAAGCTGTAGGTCCACGCACCTGATACATCAGGGGTAACTGTCTTTGAATCTACCTTAGTGCCATTCTTCAAAAGATTGACGGTAATGGAGGCGGGACGCTTGCCATCTTGGTTGTTATTGTCGTTCCATGTCTTGGTACCGGAAACGCTGACCTTCTCGGTATTTGTGTTGGTGATGGTAAAGCCTGTTGTAGCATCGCCGGTGATGGCAACAGTGTAGTTGGTAATGTCATTCTCTTTGACGGTATAAACAATAGCTGTACCGTCGGCTTTGTACTTGTCTAGGCCAGAGAAGGTGTCTGTCCAGCTGTTGGAGTCTGAAAGCGTTATGGTCTTGCCAGTATCAACACCATCTGCAAGCAGGCGGACAGTGACAGGTCCTGCCTTAGGTCCAACCCATTCTTTCTTAGCAGAAACATCTACCTTCTCGGTATTGGTATTGGTGATGGTAAAGCCTGAAGCGATATCGCCTGTGATGGCGTTAGTGTAGTTAGCAACATCATCCTCTTTGACCGTGTAGACAATCTCAGTACCATCTGTCTTGTATTTACGAAGACCGTCGAAAGTACCCTTCCAGTTTCCTGCCTCGTTAAGAGTAAGAGTCTTTCCGGTATCAGTTCCATCAGCTAGTAAGTGGACAGTTATAGGCCCGGCCTTAGGTCCAACCCAAATCTTGGTTACAGGAACTGAAGTCTTAATAGGCTTGTTGGTAATAGTCTGGATAGCACCGCCGGCAGGTGTCACATGAAGTGTGTACTCATCAGTTCCAAGCTCATAACCTTTGGGAGCTGTCTTTTCTTTAACCTTATAGCTACCTTGGGGAAGAACATTTGAAACGACACTACCATCTGCTCCGGTAGTAAGTTCAAAAGTGGAGCCGTCAGGTTTAGTTACGGTAAATACGGCATCTTTTAATGGTGTAGTGCCATCTTCATCAACTTTGATAAGCTTGATTTTACTTGCAAGGTCTCCTCCTGCATGTCCACTACCGCCAGTTAGATCATGATAGTTTACGTTTACTGTCTTATCGACACCATTGGCTGTAAGCCGAGCAGCATTTGTCTGTACAGTTCCAGAAGTCATAGTTGAGTAATACATAAGAAAGTACTGTTTGGTACCAATGTTACCGAGATTTATCTCAAATGACTTCTTATCAGCCGACAGCGTTAGCCTGCCAGTAAGATCCTGTTCAGCGCCCCATTTCTTGAAGCTTCCATCCGAATTATATTCAACTTCTACCAGCGTAAACTTCTGAGTTCCTGTGGTGGAAGGGATATATTCTCCATTATTAGTTTTAAGAGTATCCGTAATTTTTACATTTTGTAAATTTTGACCCTCTTGGTTAATTCGTATATTCCACTTTACAACTCCTGGAGTTGTAGTCTTTTCTCCCCACTTTGCAACAATCTCTTTGACTGTCGCATTTGGTTTAATATGTATATTAGTAGTAACAATCTTTCCATTTACATCTATCGTAATTGGTTTGTCTGTATTAACCGTAACCTTCCTCTGGTTAAAATAGGTTACAAGTTCAATTGTGCCTTTATAGTTATTGTGATTATTGGCTTTGTCATTAAAGACAACATGTATCTTACCGCCACCATTGACGGTATCGGATGTTACTGTTGCTTTTGCAACAACATTTCCATTGCTGTCTGTAATATCAAATGTCTTAGGTGTTGATGCAGTACTTAAATTAATCGTATTAGGTATTGTGAGATCAAAATAATCCCCCGTATGGACAATCTCGCTAGGTTTGAGCTTCCAGTTCATCTTCAGCTTGAATTTTGCCCCTATAGACAACTCTGTAACAGGGTTGCCGTCAGCGTCTAAAATCTTAAAATCCGTAAGAGTTGCGTCAAGTTGCTTAGGAGTTGAAGGAGCTCGCAGGAGCGATGCGGAAAGGATCTGATCAGAAGTAATGAAATTATCTGTAGAGACTTTCTCAATACTAGTACCCATCTCAGACAAAGGACCAGCTCGTGTTGCATTAGCTTGCTCCTCACTACCAGTCTCTGATTGAGCGGACCCTGAAGAAACGCTCTGATTTTCCTCAGTAGAGACCTGAGCGTCTTCTTCTTTTTGTTCTTTTGCTTCAGAGCCACTTTGAGATGATTGCTCAGTAGTTACTTTAGAAGCTGAGGGCACAGCATCATCAGCAAAAGCATTAAGAGCACCTCCCGGAATCATAAGGCTCAAGACCAGCACCAAAATCAAGAAGCTACAAAACTTCTTTTTCATAGCGCACTTTCCTTTCCGTCTAATTACATATCAAGAATTAAAAAGCTAAACACAGCTCTATGAGCATGCCCCCCCCGCTACTTTCAGCAACCAAAACCTTTAGAAAAGCTAAACTGTCTCTTTAAATTCATAACTTAACCATATATAACTTCTTCAAAATTAAATAACTCATTTTAACTCTTTATTAATCCCTTTAGTCTCATTCTGGATTCAACTATACAGATTCTCCAAATATTTAAAGTTTTTTTATCTTTGGAATAAATGCTTGTCCCCATGAAAAGAGGAATCTCTTCTATAAAGTAAACACTCACTCGACAAAAATAGACAAGTCTTCTTACATTACAGCTTAACGCGGTAATGTCAGTAAATCTCAGCCTATCTGGTACCGGAGCACAAAAGCTGCAACTGACCAAGTTTTGATACTTTGGAAAACCTGTTGGCATAAGAGCTGCATTATGCTCATATCATCTACTATAGATGACTTAAGACTCAAACAGGGCCACATTTTTCGATGCGACCCTGTTTTTGTTCTTAGCTGTGAGGTTCTGCCATTGGAGACCTTTTTCCATTCTGCAATTCTGTCGTACGCTTTGCGCTTGAAGAAGGTAGACATTGCCCCTTATTTGCCGAAATTGATAAATGTTAATATCCATTAGTGCACGAAAACTGAAAAAGTATATAGCGGTTTGTGCACGAAAATGAAAAATTTAAGATCCGCGACGGTCTTGTCTGCAACCGACAGGGATACCTGTATGTGGGCGTACCCTTCGTCGTCTTTGCGCGCGATGAAATCGACCTCTAACTTGCTTATCTGCCCGACGCTCACGCGGTAGTCCTTGGACTTCAGATATGTGTAGACTGCGTTCTCGAGCAGCGGGTCGTAGTCCATGGTAGCGTTGACGTTGTGAGCAAAGTGGATGCCCGTGTCGGCAATAATTTGGCCGACAACCCCCTCAGTGACTGTCTGCATGAGACAAGAATCTCAGATACACGAACCAATAGATGGGTTTCTCGTCCCACCAAGGATCTCTTGTCTTAATGCGTTTCCAAAGCTACTATAAGTTCAATTGAATTGCCGGAGCCTTTGGCAAGCACTGGCAAGAGAAGGGATTAGGTGCATGAATAACTAGCGATACTCATAAAGCCCGAATTCACGTAACATCGCTGACGACACTACCGCGGGTGTAGTATTGCTTAATCATGTCTTAATTTATAGCCATTTACCTGTGCATAGTTGCATGCTACTCCGCGTGGTCTTCGGCAGAACCGAGGTATCATGCAGCTTAATCTTTCAAATATTGAATATACCTATCCATCAGCGGTAGAGTCCACTTTACATGATGTGACTATTACACTCCCACAGAGATGGACCGGCTTTGTTGGTAATAACGGATCTGGTAAAACAACCCTCGCACGTATCGTATGTGGTCTCTTGCAACCTGACAGGGGAGTTATAAGCCCATCGTTTTTCTCGGTATATTGTGCACAAAATGCAACGGAGGCACCAGCTAATCTTTTTGATTTTGCGGTTGCCTACGATGATGCGGCAATTAAGCTGAGGCGAGAGCTTTTGTTAGAGGATGATTGGCCTTGGCGTTTTGAAACGCTTTCGTGTGGCCAGCAGAAGCGACTCCAGGTAGCGTGTGCTTTATGGGCTTCACCTGATGTTCTTGTGGTAGACGAGCCCACTAATCATGTGGATGTATCAACAAAACATGCTCTTTTTGTGGCCTTGTCGCAGTTCAAGGGTATCGGGGTGCTCATTTCACATGATAGAGAGCTGTTGGACAAACTCTGCACTCAATGTTTGTTTGTAGCTAACGGCACGGCAAACATGAAATCTGGTAATTATTCTCAGGCATCATCACAGGTAGAGCTTGAACGTTCTAGCGCATTACACGCAAAGGAAGCGGCGCAAAAAGAGAAGACTCGCCTTGAGCGAGAAACCCAGCGACGTAGAGAAGAGGCTTCTAGAGTTCAGGCGCGCAAAGTGGAAGAACTATTGACAAGCATGACAGTGATGCGCGTGCAAAAAAGCGGGGCTATATAGTTTCAGGCCAAGATGGTAAAGCGGGAAAATTGGCTGTACGCATGTTGGATAGACTTGAAAAGGCAACGGGTAAAGCCACAGGTATTAAGGTTGAGAAACAATATGATTCCAATATCTGGTTGGATAGTGAAGCAAGTAAGAGAAAAGTTCTGTTGAGGATGGAACCTAATAACATTCTCATGGGAGAGAGCTGCCTACAAACCCCGCCGCTATTTATTGGTAATACTGATCATATTGGCGTTGTTGGCGATAATGGCTGTGGTAAAACAACGCTGATAAAGAAAATTATTTCAAGTATTTCTGACGATGTGCGAATGTTATATATTCCTCAGGAGCCAACTGAACTGCAGAAAACAGAGACAGTAAGAAAAATCAAAGGGCTATCAAACTCCCAACGTGGAAGAGTGTTGTCTATTGTGGCGCAACTCAATTCAGATCCTGATTGTGTTCTTGCAGGTGAGTCAACCAGTCCAGGTGAAATGAGAAAGCTTATGCTTGCACTGGGAATACTCGAATCACCAGAACTGGTTGTGATGGATGAGCCAACTAATTATCTTGATCTTGGGTCCACAGAGGCTCTTGAGCAGTTATTATCCGTATATCCTGGAGTACTTTTGCTGGTTTCACATGACGCATCATTGGTAAGCTCGGCTACGTCCATAACCTGGAGAATACAAAAGTCAGAGGACGGCTATGAGCTTGTAGTAGATTAGTGCATCGATTTTATGTAGCGAATATAGCAATCTTTATTTGCTGCTATTGCCATTTATATATTGGGCCTTTTTAATAGCTCTTATGAAAGCCACAGAAGAAAAATGGCTTGTAGATCAGTTTGGTAAAGAATATGAGGATTACTGCAGACAGGTTAATCACTGTTACTGTTATATCTGTTCTATAACAAATATGGTAAAATAAGCTAACTTGATAAGATATGCAGATTTCTACTCGATTAATATAAAAGGGAAGAGGCGTGCGTGATTATACGTATTGATCAGATGGATCGAATGCCTGTTTATCAGCAGATTCGCAATCAAATCGTTGCAGCCATTGGGCGGGGTGAATTGTGTCCTACAGATAGACTCCCGAGTGTACGCTCACTTGCAAGTGATCTTGGCATAAATATTCATACGGTAAATAAGGCATATGCCGTACTAAGGGATGAGGGATATCTTTTTATGCTGGGACGTTCAGGCGCAATTGTGGCAGATTTTAAACAGACTGCTACACCTGAGCGTATTGCGATAAATTCAGAAGAACTTGTAGAAAAGCTCCAACAGCTCGCTTTAGAACATCGTGCTCAAGGGGGAACTAAGGAGTCATTTCTAGAGATTGCACATACACAAGCTAAGTATGCGTTTGTCTAAGGGGGCGCACTGGTAATGGACATCATTTCAATTAATGCACAGACAATAGTAACGTTTGTAGTTGGATTATTTCTTACTTTCATTCCGTATATAACACGCCATAACGAGTGTTTTGCTGTGACGGTACCAGTTTCTGCTCAAAAAGATTCACGTATGATTTCTTTAAAGAAACACTATGTTGTAGAAATGCTTCTTACAACAATACTAGCAACCATTTCTTCTGTGATAGCAGGGAAGTTATTAACAACTAATCAAACTATAGCTGGCTTAACTCTTCTATACAGCGCTTTAGTGATTCCTGCGATTGTCTCTTTTGTGTTAATGTTGCATGCTCGTTCTAAGGTAGTAGCCCTTAAGAAATCTGAAGGTTGGGATTTTGAGCAACATAAGGTGACTGCTAGTGTTGTCGAAAAAGACTTCCCGAATCCAATCTCTTTAAGATGGAATCTTATGTATATTCCTATTATTTTTGGAACAGTTTGCTTGGGATTTGTTCTTTATCCGAGCATGCCTGATATGTTGCCTATGCACGCTGATTTCACAGGAACAGTTGATAGCTATACGCCAAAAACGTTTGGTAGTGCCCTTGGGTTCCCTATTGCACTTGAAGTCTTCATGGCGGCGTGCTTTATCTTTTCTCATTGGATGATTGTGCATTCAAAACATGCGGTTGATCCTAGTGAGCCAGTTACTTCTGCGTTTTCATACGGAGTTTTTGCTCGTGCTCAGAGCATATTTCTCTTCATAATAGGCTTACTTATAAGTGGCGGTCTCGGTGTTTTGTTTATTCTTTCATCAGCAGGGTGTATTAGTCTAGGACAAGTGGGATTTATCGCTGAAATTTTTGCTGTGCTTACCGTCGTTGGTATTTTGGTACTTTCAGCTGTCTATGGTCAGTCAGGTTCACGAGTATTTAGGAAGTTAGACTACAACGAGAACTACCTATCAGATGAGGATAGACATTGGAAACTTGGCGTCTTTTATTTTAACCGTGAAGATGCAAGCATCTTTTTACCAAAACGATTTGGTGTTGGATGGACTATGAACTTTGCACGACCAGCTGCTTGGGTAATTATCGTGGGTCTTATTATTTTTCCTATAGTTTTTGTTGTACTTGTTTCTTATTTGGCAGGATAAGGATATAAGGGTTATTTATAAGGTCTCTGTCAGTATGGAGAAGTCCTCATTTTCAACAATGACGGCTTGTGAGTTATTTAATGGAATTAAATTGATCTTCTCGCCATAAACTTTGATTGTTTGAGCAGTTGTTTCAACAAAAGGAAACTCGCCATTATGAGGAAGGACATAATAGTCTACAAGTCCCATACCTGAGTAGTTTGTGAGCTCTGTAGCAACCGTCTTGTCATCCATGATTTGATTGTACGAGATTAAACTTCTAGAAGATGAATTGCTGTTCAGAGATGTTGTGGTTGATCAAGGTGGCTACGGTATTATCTGGAACGATGACCTTGATCTCTCTTGCGACGAGTTATGGGAAAACGGAATGGAAGTTGCACGCCCTTTGATGGACTCATATTGTTTTCAGACGCTAGCGAACTCTGGGGCCTAAGCGAGTCAACTCTGCGCAAGGCCGTTGCATACGGCAAAATAGTTCCAGGAGTAGATGCTCGTAAGTATGGTAAACAGTGGATTGCTAACCGTGACACTATGATGCGTGAGTACGGCAACCCTGTGTGCTAGGGGTTACACATGATGTGACTATTGTGCTTCCACAAGGATGGACCGGCCTTGTTGGTAATAACGGATCTGGTAAAACAACACTTGCGCAAGGAATGCTCGATTCACCAGAGCTTATCGTGATGGATGAGCCAACTAATTATTTGGACCTTGTCTCAACAGTAGCGCTTGAACGCTTGCTGTCTGAATATCCAGTAGCATTATTGTTAGTCTCACATGGTTTCTCGCTGGTTGATTCCGCTACATCGATAAAATGGAGCATTCAGCGATCAAATGACAACTTTGAGCTTGTGGTGCAATAGGGGCGAGAAACACGTTGGACAGTTACGGTGGTTGCGCGTTTGTGTTTGAGTAGCTCGCCGACACAGACCGCTGCTTTTATACCGCTCGCCGTAGTTGTTCAAGCAAGCTAACTTCTGCTGAAAAATTTTTTATATAAACTGAAAGGTCAAACTGATTTCTTCTGGGATTTCTCGTGTTTTAAGCATGGATTTCGGAGGGACCTATGCTTCACTTCAATCACGGTTCAAAACAAGAAGCCAACGAGGGAAATGCGGCCGGTGCGGGCACTGCAGGCGATGCGGGCTCCACAGGCGCGCCGGGCACTACAGGCGCTACAGGCGCCGGAGCCCCTAACATCCCCACGCCACCCGAAGGATATCAGCAGGCAGCCTTTGCCTCTACGCTACCAACAATTGCTGATCAGACGGCTAACTTAGGCTCCCAGATTGGTGTCATTTCTCCAGGTGAAAGTGAAGAAGACGCTGAAGCTCGTGAGGCGTACGAGAGTCTTGCACGTCACCGCAAAGCTCGTCGTAAAAAGAAGTTTATTAAGGCAGGAATAGCCGGCGGAGTCTTTGTTCTTCTCGTCACGTTGTTGATTTTGCCTATGTGTCAGGGCGGCCAGAATCAGAACACCACAGTGATGCCAAGCACTACGTTTGTCACGCGCGGCGAGTTTAGCGATTCTGTTTCCGCGTCTGGATCCATTAAGCCCGTGTCGTCAACCGTAGTAACTCCCGAGGTAGATGGCATTATTCAGGACGTTCAGGTTTCCGAGGGCACGTACGTTCATAAGGGCGACAAGCTCTTTACCATCAAGAACGATGAGCTGGATAAGGCTGTTCGTAAGGCATCTCAGCAGGTAAAAGCAGCTGAGAACGAGGTCAGTAAGGCTCGCTCAGCCCTAGCGTCCGCACGCAACGGTGTCCCCGAAGCGGGCGAGGACGGACAAGAAGCAAATGCTGCGTCCGTTGCTGCTGCCGTGGAAGCGGCGGAGGCAAATCTGGAGAGCGCTCAGATTGCGCTTGAGGAGGCACGATCTGCTTACAACGACGCAATTGCCCAGGCAGATAAGCGTGTAGTCACCGCTCCTTGTGACGGTACGGTCATTGTGATGAACGCGGTGAACGGCGCTTCGGTTGGCTCGTCCGCGCCAGGTGCTGGCAACGCCGGTCCTCTGATTACTATCGCGGACCTTTCCCAGATGAAGGTCAACGTCCAGATCAACGAGGTAGACATTTCTCGCATCGCCGTTGATCAGAAGGCGCAGGTCAGCTTTACAGCTCTGCGAGACCTGTATTGCGACGCCGTGGTTACTCACGTTTCTGCTGTTTCATCCAACGGTGCCGACGCGGGCGCAAGTTACGATAACCCCGGTCGATCCATTGTTTCTTATACCGTTGATTTGCTCATCAGCAGTCCCGACGCCTCCATCAAGCCGGGCATGACCGCCAACGTAGACATCATGATTCAGCACATGGACAACGTGCTGACCGTACCTCTTGTTGCCGTCATGGACGATGGCGATGGCGCTTACGTCAATGTTGTCACTTCTCGTGACGAGAAGGGCTATCCTCAGGTAGAGCGTGTGCCAGTGACCGTAAAGGCGCAAAGCTCTACGACGGCCGTCATCGAGGGCGCCGGTATTGAGGACGGCACTGAGGTGATGATTGGCGGCGGCGCTGGCGGTCCATCTCAGGGCGCGGCGATGGACGCTCCCGCAGGTGCAACACCTGGTGCGACGTCCAGTTCGGGCACCGACGCAACGTCCGACACAACGGGCTCCAAAGACTCCAAGTAGGCGACGCACATGTCCAAGGTAATTGAGGTACATAAGCTGCATCGCATTTACGAGACGGCTGCGGGTTTGACGCATGCCTTACGAGGCGTTTCGCTGATTGTGGAGAAGGGCGAGTTTCTCTGCATCATGGGTCCGTCCGGCTCAGGCAAATCAACCCTGATGAACATTTTGGGCTGCCTGGATACGCCTACTTCCGGCTCGTACAAGCTAGAGGGTCTTGAGGTTGCAGATCTTTCCGACGACGACCTGGCGGAGATTCGTGCCACGCGTCTGGGATTTGTCTTCCAGTCGTTTAACCTACTACCGCGCACTACGGTGCTGCGAAACGTTATGCTGCCGCTCATCTATTCGGACATTCCCGCTAAGAGCGAGAGTTGCGTGCTTGGAAGGCACTGCGCTCCGTTGGTCTGCCCGAGGAGTACTACGAGCACAAATCAAACGAGCTTTCCGGAGGTCAGGTACAGCGAGTGGCAATTGCTCGTGCGCTGGTAAACGATCCGGCGGTCATTTTTGCCGACGAGCCAACAGGTAACCTGGATTCCGCAACCAGTGAGATGGTCCTCAACACGTTCAAGTCCATGCAGGAGCGCGGCAAGACAATCGTGCTGATTACGCACGACCCCGAGACCGCGTTTTGGGCTGATCGCGTGGTGCATATTCGTGACGGTCGCCTGCTCACGGACGAGCAGGAAAAGGAGTTTGTGAAGCAACACGCTGCACAGTCCGCACCGGGTGTGGGTTCCGCGCTAGGCGCACACGCTGCGAGGTCCGCGCAGACCGAACCGGGCGCGCATGCTGCACCGGGCGCACGGCCCGCGACAGGAGGTGCTGCGCTATGAGGCTGATGGATCTGCTGCGAGAAACCCTGTCTGCGCTCAACGCTAACCGCGGCCGCAGCTTGTTGACGGTGCTGGGCATTGTTATTGGCATCAGCGCGGTTATTGCTATGACGGCGCTTATCGACGGCATCAAGTATTCGCTGGTCAGCTCTCTGGGCCTCAATCAGTCGCGCATGGTCATGATCTACGCGTGGCCAGATCGCGAGGTCACGCAGCAAGATCTTGATATGCTGCAGCTCAGCGTACCAGGATATGAGCTTGTGACCGGTATCGACTCGACCATGGCCCGCGTCAACTCGGCCGAGAAGCAGTTTGACGCGCGAATCATCGGCTGCACGCCTGACTACTTCACCGTTATGGGCCTCAAGGCATCCGCGGGCTCACTCTTCACAAAGTCCGATGTAGATGACACATCTAGAAACGTTCTTCTCGACAAGTTGTCTGCCGAGAAGCTCTTTGGCAGTGCAGATGCTTCCATTGGACAGGTTGTTCGCATCAACAACGACAGCTACACCATTGTGGGCGTGGTTGACAGTGGCCCAAATGGGGGCGGGCAAGGCGATACGCTGCTGGCCTACATTCCGTATTCCACGTATTCAGCGCGCCTGACGGGCACCAAAACTATCAGCCAGGTCTTTGGTTACGCTCGCGAAAACGTTGACATGAAAGCGCTTGCGGACGAGACAAAGTCCTGGTTGCTGGACTGGTTTAACATTCCTTCCGCGCAGGCAGAAGACCGCGTAACGGTCATGACGCTCTCGTCCATCATTGAGCAGATGAACGCCACGCTGATGTCGTTCCAGGTTCTGGTTACCGCCACGGCAAGTATCTCGCTGCTGGTTGGCGGCATTGGCATCATGAACATGATGCTCACCAACGTGACGGAGCGTATTAGGGAGATTGGCCTGCGTAAAGCTCTTGGCGCTCGCGCGTCCGACATCACCAAGCAGTTCTTGTGCGAGTCTATTTTGATTTGCATCATGGGCGGCGTGATTGGCATTGCCCTGGGTTACGCCGGAGCGTGGGGCCTGGCCGGCTCGTTTGGCAGCATGATACAGCTTGAAACTGGTATCACGCCCATCATCACCCCAAATATCGTGATGATCACCTCGGGAATCTGCATTGGCATCGGACTCATCTTTGGCTACTGGCCTGCTCGTCGAGCCTCAAAGCTCAATCCTGTGGAATCGCTCCGCTACCAGTAAACGACCTGCGTGCGTAAACGGCTTGCTACAAGTATATGACGCTTCGTCAGCAAACGGCCTGCTACTAGTAGGGTTTCTCGCCTGGCGAGAAACCCTTTTAAGTGCGGTGGTTTGTTCAGCTACAGTAGATCATCTGGTGGGAGCAGCTCGATGTCCCATGAGGTGCTGACGTAGCAACAGATGTCTATGTCTGATGAATCAAATGTAGGAACTTGGTTTCCATAATCAGATTCACAAAAAGCTATATGATCGCAGGCTTTATACGCTAGTTCTCTTCCGTTAAAGTCGTAGTCTGCATGCTTAAGCCCAACCACCTTTGCTCCGGCAGCATGAGCAAGAAGATTTGCTTTTTGACGACAGATAACAATAGCATCTACAGAAAGGTTGTCTTTAATGGTGTCGTTATGTGCTATCGAGAATTCAACTGAAAAGGTCACTTCATCACCACATGAACTGAGTGCTTTCCAGATTTTCTCGACGAGATCTTCTTCAAGGTGCTGTTTGATGGATAGTTTAGCGTGGAAATCATATCCCAGAAGTTTTTTCTCGGCGACATAATAGTCACCCTCATCATCTTTTTTGTATCGGTTTTCCTCGTGACCAGATACTGAATAATTGTTGTTTTTTAGAATTGAAGCAGGTAACCCGTTTTTCTCTAGCGCATCTTTGACTGTTTGAAGCAGTACATTATATTTGGCTGTGCAGTCTTCGCGGATCTTGGAAGTTCCTCGAATAGTGATGTCTACGTCAATAGTGTCAGGTGGAACTTGCGTGCTCAGGTTTGTTGATACGTCAATCGTTCGTTTCATGGTGTGTTCCTTTCAAAGATGTTAGAGAAAAAATCAGCCATTTGAACAGGCAATTTATTTCTCATCGTTAAATAATCATAGGCTTAAAAAGGATTCTGAGTGTCCAGTGTGGTGGACACTCATATAGTGGGTAGTAACTGATATTAACCAGGTGAAATGGCTTATTATTAGTGTCAAGGGAGTGCGGCTAACAATCACCGCGCGGGAGAGGGACACATGATTTTGTATTTTTCTGCAACCGGCAATTGCAAATATGTTGCCGAACGAATTGCCGCGGAGTTTGATGACACCGCAGTCTCGATCGAGGTATCAAACGGCCAGGTAAATCTCTCAGAAGATGAGATGCTTGGCATTGTGACGCCAGTTTATAACTGGGAGCTCCCCATTACGACTCGTGAGTTTTTGCAGAATCTCCAGGTTACTGGTGCCTCTACGCCGTACATGTTTATTGTGACAACATACGGGACAACGGCTGGTTGTACGTTTGTTGACGCAAAAAAGATTCTTGCTAGCAAAGGACTAGAGCTCAACGCTGGTTTTAGCGTCAAAATGCCTGATACCTGGACTCCAATTTTTGATTTGAGCGACAAGGCAAAGGTCCAGCAAATTAACAACAAAGCCGAGAGTTATATTGACGCTGTACTAAGCGGAATCAAAGAGCGATCTGTTGGTAATCACATGCAGGGCGTTGTCCCGTACGCAGTGAGACTTTTTATGGATCCCATATACAACAATGAAAGGAAGACGCAGCACTTCTCGGTTTCAGAAAAGTGCATCGGATGTAGTCTTTGCGCACAAAAGTGCCCAGTTCAAGCCATTCAGATGAAGGATAAGAAACCTGTGTGGGTTAAGGACCAGTGCGCCGCATGTCTTCGTTGCCTGCATCATTGTCCTACGTTTGCCATTCAGTATGGTAAGGGGGCAACGAACAGACATGGTCAGTATAAAAATCCGCACGTCAAGGTGTAGATATAGGTGTAAACTGTATGGCATAGTTAACTTGAGCTAACAAATCGCTAACCGAACGGAGTTTAACAAATGCCTGCTCAGAACGAGAAGAACGATCACCTTCCGGTGCTTGGCGTCGGCCCTGCTTATGTGATTGTCATCACGGTGCTGACGGTCGCGTGCATTACGCTTTCTAAGCTGGGAATTCTTCCGTATCTTCGTATCCGAGCGACAGTCGGCGTGATGCACACCGTGGGCACGGCTTTTCTGATTGTGGGCATCTGGCTGTGGGTTTCCGCCGCTATCAAAGAAAAACTTCGCGAGAAAATCATCGCAAATCAGCTGGTTACTACTGGTGTTTATGCGCTGGTCAGAAACCCAATTTACTCCGCATTTGCGTTTGTTATGTCGGGCGCCGCTTTGCTTTCAAGCAACCTTTATCTACTGCCGCTGCCGCTTGTGTTTTGGGCGCTTTTAACTGTGATGATGCAAGCCACGGAGGAGAAGTGGCTTCTCGAGCAATTTGGCGATGAGTACAAAGAGTACTGCAAAGCGAGTCAATCGCTGCATTCCGTGGTTTCCTAAGCGCTAACGTTTAACGTGAATATAAACGTGACCATTTGTTTTTATCCGAGCCCCAGTCCCATAGTTGAGCTGGGGCTTGTTTGATTTTCTCGCTATATAAATACTTTTACGAAGCGGCTATGATATACATACGTCCGCTAGGCATGCTTGTGTCGTGCCTGCTCTATATACGTCATGCTAGTTTGTTAGTGCTTGTACCTGCTGCTTCATGAGAAACGAGATATGCGATGCTGGATATTCGTCGTGTTTTGGCAAGTGCGCCCAAAAAGCATACGGAGGAGACGCTTAATTCTCTGACGACTGTTTGGGGAGAGGCGCTTGATACATCGAACGTGTTGCCTGAGCATCCGCGTCCTCGTATGCAGCGCGACAATTACGTGATGCTGAACGGCGTGTGGGAGTATGCGATTGCGCCGGTAGATGGCGAGGTGGACGCAGAAACCCTCGCGCTACAGAGATTCCTTCCCGTTGGGATGGGCAGATTGTGGTGCCATTCTCGCCAGAAGCTCCGCTTTCTGGGGTTGGTCGAACGGTGCGTCCGTATGAGCTTTTATGGTACAGGCGCAAAATTGACTTGCCAGAACTGGTCGATGACCAGCGACTTATTCTGCATTTTGATGCTGTCGACTGGATGTGCGCGTGTTTTGTAAACGGCAAGCTCGCCGGCACGCATACCGGCGGCTACCTGCCGTTTTCGTTTGACATCACGGATCTGCTTGGGTTGGTCGAGGCGGAAGGCGTGGCTGAGAGTGCGGCTGAGGTGGCGACTGCGGCGAAGAGTGGGACCACCGCTGAGCTTGTGCTTTGCGTTTGGGATCCAAGTGACGCCGGCTCTCAACTGCGAGGTAAACAGCGACTTTCTCGTGGCGACATTTGGTACACCGCTCAAAGTGGCATTTGGCAGAGCGTTTGGTATGAAGTTGTTTCTGCAGCTCATCTTGAGTTGCTAACGTTGAAGGGCGACATGTACGGCGTGCTTGAAGTTAAGACGAACGTACAGGTAAGCGGGCAGGCAAGCTTGCAGTCGGAGGCACTGGAGCTGGAGTTGGCGCTCAAGGATGAGCTTGGGCAAGACGTTCTTCTCGCCAGGCTTCCGGTGAGCGAAGCAGGAGAAATTTGCGAGGAACTACAGGTAGACAAACCGCAGTTGTGGTCTCCGGAGAGACCGTACCTCTATTTCGTGGAGGCAACACTTTGGCGGGATGGTGTAGCGGTCGATTTTGTTCGGAGCTATTGTGCGTTTCGTACTGTTGAGGTGAAGCCTGACGAGGCCGGTGTGCCAAGGGTGCATTTGAATGGAGCGCCGTATTTTGTGCGTGGCGTGCTGGATCAGGGCTATTGGCCTGACGGATTGCTGACGGCGCCATCCGACGATGCGCTGGTATATGACATAGAGGCCATGAAGTCGGCTGGTTTTAATACGCTGCGAAAGCATATCAAGATTGAAAGCGAGCGTTGGTATTACCACTGCGATCGTATTGGCATGCTGGTTTGGCAGGATTGTGTTTCGGGAGGTAGCGCATATAGTCCCTGGCACACGAGTCAGAAGCCGACGCTGTTCAGCTTACCTGGGGACGATTTGACGACACAACACCAAGTCATCACGAGGCTTTATCCGCAGGTGACGAAGGCTATCGCAAGGAGTGGACAGAAACTTGTCAGGAAATGGTCAAGCTCTTGGAAGGGCATCCTTCGATTGGATTTTGGACGCTCTTTAACGAGGGTTGGGGACAGTTTGATGCTTGCGCAGCTACTGAGGTTGTTCGCGCCTTGGATGCAACACGTCCAATCGATGCAACAAGTGGCTGGTATGATCAGGGCTGTGGCGATTTTCTGAGTATTCACAATTACTTCCGACCACTTCGCGCAGGTTGGAGCGGGAAGCAATGGGGGAATCGAGCTGTGATAATCTCTGAGTTCGGTGGCCTCGCGCAGATGACGCCAGGTCACACGTCGCTTGACCACTCATACGGATACGGGGATTTTGTCACAGTTGAGGATTGGCGAGGAGCTGTCCAAAAGCTGCTCTCAGAGGCGGAATCGCTGCAGGTCGAAGGTCTTGCAGGATACGTTTATACGCAGGTATCTGACGTTGAGGAAGAGGTAAACGGCCTGCTCACTTACGATCGAAAGATCAACAAGTTTGAAGGGTAGTAGCTGCCGAATGATGTGTGTGATGTTGTTGGATAACGTTAGATGGCCTCGGTAGTGCTCGATGGTGTCCGACGTGCTAAGCGATGAACAGTTGAGTGAAAGATGCCCAGTTGATTGAGTAGTGCTCAATGATGATGAGCATTAATTTCTGCCAAAGTGGTAAAAAAATGCGTTTAGTTGGAGTTTCATTTTTTTCTGCATATCGTGTTTTCGCAGATAAAAAAATTGCAACGGTGGTAAAAATCGTCTTAGTTGGAGCTGAAATTTGATTTTTAAAGATTTAATCTCCAACTAAACGGGTTTTTTACCTTTTTAGACCCTAAAATATTGGTCCAAAAATTGAGTGATACACAAAATTGAATATCTGAGCATAGATATTCGTAGAAATGAATACATCTTTAGCCTAAATAGAAATTTCGCAACTTAATACAAAAAACTCGCCTTCCAGAGATCTATTTCTGGAAGGCGAGGAGAGATCGTATTGCTATGACGCGTCGTGGACGCGCGTCGCGGCTGCGCGTCGTGGTGCGCGTAGCTGCACGTTAAGCGCTTGCTCCAGAGGTCGCATCTACGCCTGCACTTGGTGCGGGAGCACCAGCAGCAGGGGCGGGAGCGCCAGCTGGTGAAACAACTGCGCCGTTAGCGCTTACAAGACGCTGGCCAGTAGTTTGAAGGTACCAGTCCAACCATGGCTTGAAGTTGAAGACAATCTCATTGATGCCTGCATACGAGCCATCGGGGTAGTACATTGCCTGGTAGTTGTGGGTGTTGATGATGTCGGCTGGTGTACCTGGGACAATGGTGCGTACATACTCTTTGTCGCCGTTTCGAAGTACACCGATGACAAACTCAACATTCTTCATGCGACCCTCGGGAAGAGAGTTGTGAACTGTGGAAAGACGGTTGCCCGACTGCTCAGGAACGCGTTTTGCCAGCATAGTGTCTGGGTTGTCGTGAGCGTTGTTGTAGTAGAGGAACTGATTGTTGTCGTCCGCGTAAGTTAGCTCAAATGGCATTGCCTTCAGGAACATGTCAATTTGGTTGACCGTCAAAATGCCGTGGTCAAGCTTGACGTATGTGTCGCCCGAGACCGCGCCCACAAGCTCGGCGGCCTTCTCGACCCAATCAGGATCGTCGGGATCAATGCCCTGGATAGTGGTGGAAATTGAGTTGGTTACGTCCAGATCCTCTGGCGCGATTGGCTTTGGCTTCTTCAACTTGGAGACCACCTCTACGTATTTGACAAAGTTATCCAGGCAAAGGCCCAGGAAGCCGACGGTGCGCTCGTCGATAATGTTGCCGTCCTCGTCAAAGGCCTGCTTGGCCTTTCCAAGAAGGAACTCGTTACCAGGCAAAACGTACGCGTTTACGCCCGGAGCATCCATAATCTTGCGCAGATGAACTTGCGCGCGAGAAGTGCCCTGGTCATAGTAAAGAAGCGCCGACAATCATGACAGGCTTGTTCTCAAACGGATGCACGTCGTAGGAGAGCCACTCGATGACGCTCTTAAGCGCAGGTGAGATGGTGTGGTTGTGCTCGGGCGTAGAAATAATGACGCCGTCAGCACGGGTAATCTTGTTGTACAGAAGGCGGAGCTGGAAGTTCTCGTCCCACTTGAGGTCCTGGTTGAACAGAGGAATGTTATCAATCTCAAGGATCTCAAGCTCAAACTGCTTGGCAAAAGTGCTTTTTGATGAAGTGCAGAAGCTTTCGGTTATAGGAAATCTCCGCATTTGAACCGACGATTCCGACAAATTTCATAGTAGTAGTTCCTTCCAGGCCTACAGGTTTTCCCAGTCAAAGTTCTCGGCCTCTTTGCGGAGAAGTTCGCGCGATGCGGCCATTTTCTCGTTGAGTTTCACAAACAGACGAAAATCGTCAAAGAGCAGGTCAAGCTTCTTGACGGTAGTTTTGTCCTTCAAGCTGCCCTTCTCGTCAAATGCCTGAGGGGCTCGGCCAAGAAGGAACTCGGAACCTGGCATGATTGCGGCCTTGAGCTCAGGAGCGTCCAGAATTTGACGGAGCTGAAGCTGTGCGCGAGAAGATCCGAGCGTGCCCAGGGATGCGCCGACAATCATGACTGGCTTGTTGACCATAGGGAAGATGCCGTAGGACAGCCAAGCAAGCGCGTTTTGCAGGACCGCTGGAATGGAGTGGTCGTACTCTGGTGTTGCGATGATGACGCCGTCGGCGGCCTCAATTTTCTTTGCAAGCTCTGAGACAACCTCGGGAACCTTCATCTTTTGAGGCTTGTTGAACAGGGGAATGTTGTCGATTTCCACCAGCTCAATGGCGGCCTTTTCGGCAAAATGCTTCTGCATAAACTGCAGGAGTCTTCGGTTATTTGACTCTTTTGAATTGGTGCCAATAAGGCCAACAAAGTTAAGCATCAAACTTCCTTTCTGAATTACGCAAGGAACTCAGGCGAGATTCCCGACGAATAATATACGCGATTATCAGTGGTTACTATGAGCGCCTCGATGTCTTTTTCTTGTTCCACACGAGCAAGGAGCTGACGGGGTTTCTCGCCATAAAGGCGCGTGGTCCAAATTTCTCCATCAAGCGAGTTGTCCGAGATAATCGTGATGCTCGCAAGTTGCGTGTCAACTGGATAGCCTGTCTTGCGGTCAAGAATGTGGTGATAGGTGTGCTCGTTTACCTGCAGTTTCCTTTCGTAGGTACCGGAGGTCACCACGGACTGGTTGCAAATAGGCAGCACAGCAAGGTTGGTGCCTCGCGGTTGTCGCGGATCCTGGATGCCAATCTGCCACGGCCTGTTCGCGAGCACATTGGCGCCAATTGTCTTAATGTTACCGCCAAGGTTGATAAGGGCGGACATAACGTGCTGACTTTTCAGATAATCTGCAATTTTGTCGGCGATGTAGCCTTTGGCCAAGCACCCCAGGTCCAGCTTCATGCCCTCTTTGGCGAGAAACACGGTGCAGCTCAGAGGATCCAATTCAATGAGTTGCGGATCAGTAAGCGACAGCGCGTGCGTGACCTCGGCGTTATTTGGAATGCGAGCGTCAGAAAAGCCGATTCGCCAGGTTTGTACCAAAGGGCCAAGTGCAATGTTTAAATGACTTGCAGGTATAAGGCTTTGTTCTTTGCCAATCTGAATGAGCTCAAACAGCTCGGGGTCAACGGGGACAGGATGTTTGCCTGCTGCATGATTGACCTGCATAAGCTCGGAATTGGCGTCGTTTGCGCTAAACCGCTGGTTATAGATGTTAAGGAGTTCAAAGACATCGTCAAGTAGCTGTTCTGCAGTGCACTCTTCCTGCGAATCATTGGAGGGTGGCAATAAAGAAATGGTGATAGTCGCGCCCATCAGGTGAGTTGATCTGGAAATGTAGGCTCGTTCTGGCACGACTCTCCCATAGTGTCCAACAGCAGTTTGTTTAATTTTTATCTGCAGATTGCTTAGCAGTAACTCTATTTTACGTTTGTTTGTTACGCTCATTTGTTGTATCTACAACATTTTGGCGAGAAATCCTACAGTTTTGGCAGCTCGCTGAAGACCACCTCTGAAACCAAAGCTCAGATGTCCCTAAACTCAAAGCGAAGACCGCTCTCGGCCCCAAAAGTGAAGAAAACTATGGAGTTAATTTGATTTTTTATTCATAGGGATGTCTGTTTATTGTTGATATGTACTCATTCCAGTATCATTTTTTTGCAGAAAGAACTGATCGAAGAATTATTCTTGGCTGACGCGTATACGCCAGCCAGTTTTTTGAAGGAGCATAAAAGAAGTGGAAAAAAGAATGGCTTGGTGTGCACGTTTTTCTCGCCAGGAGTAATGAAGTTAAATCTACGCACTTTGTAGCATTAATTGAGCGCAATTTAGTCAGTTTTCAAAGTCTTTGTCCAAGATTGAAATAAAAAAATTTATTTGAACACGATATTTCTTTAAATATTTTGTCAAAAACCATTAGTATGTTTAGTGGAGCTTTATATATCTCCGGGGTACGTTCGATAGGAAAGATGGGGTTGATATGAGCAACTTTAAGAAGTCGTTTGCAACTATGTTTGCAGCAATAATGATGCTCACCGGTATCATTATTTTGGGTACAAGCACTGTTGCAAAGGCAGTGACATATCCGTTGTCACAAAACATTGACTTGGCACAGGTGGACAACTCACCATCAACCTTAAGCCTACTTCACCTACGGTAGTTAAGGATAGAGATAACATCTCCACAGGTATCGAGATTGACGCTACTGGCCTCACAAAGCCTATCGAGGGACTGTACCTGGAGATTGAGGTTAACACCAAGCAGTCTTCTGCAAATGTTAACAACACAAACAACATTACTCCTAACACCTATCTTGATAACTTTGCTACTCCAGCTGCTGCTACTCAACCTATCATCAAGCGCGAGGAGACCATCGTTACCCCTGATGGCAGGACCATTAAGCGTCTGTATCTCAATACTATCGATACCACCGTTAAGCTGGAGCTCCCTTATGTTATGAGTTTCAGAGATTTGGTTACCCCAGCAGATTTCCAACTCAAGCCTGTCGTTCGTGTTTATCAAGCAGATGGCACCGAGTTAGCTAACATGCCAGACCAGACCTACTCCATCACTTACGAAAAGCCTTGGCTCATGAAGCAGGTTGCTGGTGAAGAAACTAACGATCAGCTTTTGTACGGTGGTATTAATGCTCCAGGTAGCTCAAATGCACTTTCTAATGACAAAACAGCTGATGTCATCTTTAATTTTAGGCTCTACCAGTATCATCGTGCGTATCGCTCTATCATTATTACCGACACTCTTCCAACATATGTAAACGATGCCGGTCAGACGGTCACTGCACACTTTGATCCAGCTAAGAATCCTAACTGGACACTGAGCCCAGATGGCCGTACCGTAACTCTTAAATTTGATGTTCCAGCAGGAATAGGCGCTCTTAACGACTACATCAGAGATAACCTTCCTGCATATTCTCAGCTTAAGCTTTCTTTCCCAGGAGCTCGTTACCTTAATGGTTCCAACCGTGTAATTTTCAACAACACTGCTACTCTTCAGGGTATTCCTTATAACCCAAGTGCTGCTGAAGAGACAGTTGGTCAGGTCCCAGGCAATGAGCATAATTTTGACGATGATACTAAGCAATTCCGTTTAGCAGGTAATGATTTTAGTGGAAACGGTATGCTCAGTAAGCGTGGTCCAGTTACTATTCAGTATGATAAGAATGGTCTTGCGGTTAAGAAACTTGACTACACTATCAAGCTGGTTAACAAGCTGGATACACCACTTACAGACATTGAGTTTGTTGAGGATGTTGCCAACACCGATAATCGCCTCTTTATGACTGCACTGACCGGCAACCTTATTGCAGTTGGACAGCGTGTTGGACTTAACATGGACCAGATTGAGGTTCGTGGTTATAAAGCCGACGGCAGCTACGACATCATTCCTACTAGAACTAACGGTGCAAACTGGCTGTATCGCGCTGACATGAACTCGGCAAGCCAGCAACAGCTTCAGTCCTATCTTGACCAGATTAATCAAGGCACACTTGACCCATCCAATGCTTCTGCTGTGTCTCCTCAGTACAGGAAGATTGGCATTTACTTCAAGAATGTAACCCTGCAACCAACGAGCAACATTGATTTCAACATCCAGATGATGTTCATGAATCCATTTGGTGAGGTTTACAGTGATAGGCCTCTTACCAACATCATCAAGGTTAATGCCAACAAAGTTAATGCCGACGGCACCAAGACTCCAATGAACTTCTCCGCAAATTGGGATACTCGTTTTACTCCATTTAGCGAGAAGGTCTGGCTGTCCAAGTCCTCTTGGTACCAGCGTGTTGGTATGCCTAACGAGCGTTTCAGCGCTCAGTTCAACTTTGCACTAACAGAGCTTTCACCTGCTCGTTATTTGAAGAACCCAACCTTTGTTGATCTTCTCCCTACGGGCGTTTCTTATGACCAGAACACCACGATTATCACAATTGCTGACTCGCTGCAGCCTGAGAAGGTTGAGTACATCAGGAACTACAACGAGACTGGTCGCAATGCAATCAAGATTACCCTTCCATCTGGATACGTGTATCAGTATGGAACCATGGGTTATGAGATTAGGAACCTGGTAATCAACGACGACATCATTCCTTCTAAGGCCGAGAATGACGTTCTGAACAACAATAATGACGTCTACTTCTACGCCACAAACTGGACTCACGGCACACCAGATGATTTCTCTGGTATGTACAACGCCAGCAACTTTGTCAAGGATGACCTTGACATCAATATGAATGGTGTCACTGATGAGACTATTCTGAAGGCAACCGCAAAGGTTCTTGGCAACAACGTTGAGAGTATCCAGTCCGACAAGCACATCCGTAGTCTTGAGCCAAACATTGCTGGCGGCGGTACATTCTACGGTAGGGCATTTACCTCGGCTACTATCATGACTGACTTTGCTGGCGTCACTGATACCAGCGGACTCTTCCAGTATCGTCTGAGCATTCGTAACTACTACAACACGCCAATGAATAAGATTCTTATGTACGACGTGTTGCCATATGTGGGCGACGGCAGAAACTCTGCTTTCAGCAATACACTTCAGGGTCCTATTGATTTGAGGATTGGTTCAACTGACGTCAGCTCCCAGTACGAGATTTACTATCGCACCGATGAACACCCAGCTCAGAACGATATCAACGAGATTAACAGCCCAGAGTGGACTAAGACTCCAGCTGACTACACTAAGGTAACGGCAATCAAGATTGTTGGTAAGGATGGCACTATCCTGCCTCCATACACTGTTCTGTCTGCGGTCCTGACCATGAAGGCTCCTCTGTATGATCCAAACCTCTCCGAGGCTCTTGCATACAACGACATGAGCGTTATCTACAACAACGAAGCTGCTATGCGTCGTACCGAGAAGGTCGCAAACCAGCTTGTTGACATCATGGATGTCAAGGTAGAGAAGAAGTGGCTTGACGCCGACGGCAACGCAATTGCTCAGCCAGATGCTACCTCCATTACCGTAAAGCTTCTTGCCGACGGTGTTGATACTGGTAAGACGCTTGACCTTACCGCGGCCAACAACTGGACTGCTTCGTTCACGCATCTTCGTAAGTACACTGTTGAGACTCACAACGACGGTACCAGCACAAAGACTCCTATCGTCTACACTCTTGAAGAGGTAGGCACAGACGCCAATGGCATGGTCACTTACAATGGCAAGAAGTACAAGGTGACTGCTACTTCTGGTCAGGCAGATGAGAATTCACCAAACGATTCCGTTGCACTGAGTGTTACCAACCAGCTGCAGCAGGAGAAGGTCTCCGTCTCTGGCAAGAAGCTCTGGGACGACTCTAACAACAACGACGGTAAGCGCCCTGCTTCCATTGTTGTCAGGCTTCTTGCAGATGGTGTTGAGGTTCAGCACAAGACAGTCACTGCTGCAGATAACTGGGAGTACACCTTCTCTGACCTGCCTAAGTTCAATGGCAACACAGAGATTACCTACACCGTTTCTGAGGATGCAGTACCTGACTACACCACAAGCATCAATGGCTTTGAGATTACAAACCAGCATGCTCCTGAGGCTTTGAGTATCCCAGTTAAGAAGGTCTGGGTTGACGACAATAATGCTCAGGGCCTGCGTCCTACTAGTGTTCACGTCAGGCTCTATGCAGACGGCACCCAGGTGGACGAGTTTGATCTGAACGCAGGCAACAACTGGTCTCACATCTTCAACGGCCTCCCACGTTACACTGCTGGTCACGAGATTGAGTACACCGTCAAGGAAGACCCAATTGCTCACTACACTACTTCCTACTCTGGTTCTTCAGCTACTGAGCTTACAGTTACCAACACCATTGAAGGTAAGGTTTCTGTTCCAGTAACAAAGAAGTGGATTGGTGCACCTGCTGATAGCGTAACTATTCACCTGCTCGCTGATGGTGTCGAGGTTCAGAGCGCTACTCTGACTGCTGCAGACAACTGGCAGCACACGTTCAGCAACCTTAACCAGTACAACAATGGCGCACTGATCAACTACACCATTACTGAGGATGCAGTTGATGGCTACACCACGCAGATTACTGGCGACGCTACTAACTATGTAGTAACCAACACCAACATGAAGACTCGCGATATTCCGGTCACCAAGGTTTGGGAGAACCAGGAAGGCGACTCTGCTGAGATTGTTCTGTATCGTGATGGTGTCGAGGTTGATAGGGTAACCATCACCAAGGCTGACGACTGGAAGCACACCTTCAGCAACCTTGAGTTCTACGACAAGACTGATGGTCACGAGTACGCATACACCATCTCCGAGACTCCTATCTCTGGTTATACAACCCAGATCACAGGTAATCAGGACGACGGTTTCACAGTGACCAACACTGCTCCTGTTGTTCCTCCAACCACGCCACCTACTACTCCAGAGCCTAAGAAGCCAGGTCTTCCTTATACTGGCGACGCTTCAGGTATTGCTTCAATCGTTGGAGCTGCAGCTCTGTCCCTGAGTGGTCTTGGTATTGCTCTGAGAAGGAAGAACAGCTAATAGCCAGGCTTTTCGAACTCGCTGATAGCTGACTAAAAACAGGCTCCTGGTAAAACCAGGAGCCTGTTTTGCGTGCGCGTGTAAGGCCGCCAAAGCCACCAAGTCTGCCAAGGCCACCGTATGTGCGGCGCAGAACTATCCCGTCGTATCGGTATCCTGGTGTTTTGTAAAGTTCTCACTTCCGCTTTAGCGCCAAGTGGTAAAAAATGCGTTTAGTTGGGGGTTACATTTTTCTGCATACGCGTTTGCCCAGGAAAAACTTTTAACTATGGTAAAAAATGCGTTTAGTTGGGCATCAAATAACGAAATTTCAATTTTCATCCCCAACTAAACGGCTTTTTTACCTTTTTGGGCACTAAAATCAGTACTCTAAAATTGCGGTATTCACGATTATGAATAAACAGGCTCTATTATGCAGGAATCAAATTGCTCAAACGTTTTTGACGGCTCTGCCAACGTCAAGTTGATCTTCATCCGCCGAAAAATTAGCGTGTACCAAAGAATTATCCAGCAACACGATATAATTTTAGGTAGTTCCTAGTTATTTCTTGTACTGCAAAACGTGGAGGTAAAAGGCCTATGAGAAGCATCTTTTGAGGATCGACAGGTATCAATTAAGTGCGACGATAAGTATTCTTATACCGTTACAAAAGATGGTCTGGCTTATGTTCCAGGTAATGGAAAGCCAGAGGTCAAGGTTTTGTTTTCAGAGGTCGGTTCAACCTTCTTACTGAATTATTGCAGCTCAAACGGTCCTTACGAGATTACCTTTAAGGATAACGACGGTCATAATCTCGTTAGCATTGACACAGACCTTAAGCTTCGTGGATTTGGACACAACATCCTAGATACAAAGACTATCATCCTCGCTTTTTGCAGCTAATAAGCTTACTACTGAGTTTCCCTAATAACCTTGATACGTTAAACACTAAGCTCGGGATTTAGCCTCAAAGAGAAAAAAAGATTACTATCGCAAACGGCGTGATTTCCGGCGCAAAGCATCAGGTCAAGCTTTCCGACATTCGTCGAGTTCAGTGTGTTGCTGGTGGCGCACTCAACAATCTCTTTGTCTTCACTAAAGAAAAAGGTGGCTTCTTTTGATAGGGCAGACATTGTAGTTCCCGTCAACGAGCTCACAGTACCTATTCTTGAGGCCGCAATGAGAAGAAATACTGGTCACGGCATTGATTTCAGTAGAGGGCAATGGCATTCGACCAGCCAAACAGCAACTTCATTATTATTCGTTATTTGGACTCTAGCTTCTTCGAGACCGCTCCTGGCGTCTTCAAAGAGGATTGGCAGAAGGACGCTTACGAGTTTGTTAAGTCCTTTGGTTACGACCTTCAAAACATGCTAGGGGAGTAACTCCTGGCGAGAAAACCGTCTTGTTCAAGAAAAACAGCCGCCCTCTTGTGAAGGCGGCTGTTTCCTTGTGGGCGAGAAGATCGCTCTAGCAGTTAGGTCTTACTTCTGCTTGCGAGCCCTTAGTGCAAAGCCGAGAGCGGTGATGCCAGAAGCAACCATGCCAACAGAAGCAATTACAAGCTCAGCGACATCGCCAGTGTCTGGCAGAACACGCTTCTTCTTGGTCTTAGAAGGCTTGTGTGGATCAGGGCTAGGAGTTGGCTCAGGATCTGGTGTTGGCTGAGGCTCAGGCTCTGGATAGTCGTTTGTGAATACCAGAGGAGGCGTGCTTCTGCACTCGCACTGATCAATCTCTGTTACGGTTCCATCTTCAGCGGTCTTAGTAATGTGGTAGGTGAAATCAAGCTCACCATCATCATTCTTAAAGACGGTGTAGGTGAGGGTGTAGACGGACTTGTCGTAAGTAACCCTCTGGTTAGTGCCGGTAACCTCTTTGATGGTGTAAACATAGGTGCCAGGTTGCGTAAAGACTAGCTCACCGAAGTTATTATCGCCAGAAACATCAACAGAAGTCTCAACGCTATCTGTTGTTGCGTTGTTTGGCATTGGGTAGAAGGATCGTTGCGGGTGAGCGTGAACTTGAAGACATCCTGAGTTGTTGCAGTGCGTGGGTTGCCGCCGTTGTCATCAGGGAGAACTGATGGATAGTCGGTTGGAGCATCTGGTGCGTTACCAGTAACAACCTTCTGGACAACTGGATAGTCCCTGGCTGGCAGTGGATCAGGATAGACATTAGTAAAGACAGCGCCTGTTGCATCGTTATACTCGCCAAGGTCAACGGTAGTAACGTTTCCGTCCTCGTCAGTCTTGGTCATAGTACGTGTTGCCTCAAGCTGGCCAGTACCGTCGTCAACAACGTTATAGGTAACGGTGTAGACGCTCTGATCGTACTGGATGTTCTGGGTGCCAGTAACCTCTTTGATGGTGTACACGTAGGTGCCAGGCTGAGTGAACGTAATGTTGCGGAATACAGCGTCGCCACCGAGAAGCCTGCGTGTACGAGCAGTATTGCCGGTAGATCCCTCAGGCATAGGGCTGGATGGATCAAGGCGTGTCATCTCAAAGATAAAGACGTTAGGAGCGTCGCCCTCGTCTTCAGAGCCATTCGCCAGGAAGTTGTTGATCAGGCTCTCGGCAAAGCTGCCGCTTGCAGTGTCGTCGGCGCTTTGTTGCGCTTGCAGTGCTTGTGGCGCCTGCTGCGCTAGCGTTACTTGTAGCTCAGGTAAGAATTAACCAGAGACGCAGGTGAAGGCCCTCCAGGTATAGGAACAACTGGGTAATCGCCCTTCGACAATCTTGGTAACGGCTGGCGTCACAATGGCAGGTCTGACATTGTAGACATTTACCAGCGACTGAGTGGTGGTGTACTGCTCAACGCTAGAAATACTGCTTCTAGTTGAAGTGTAGGAATTAGGAACGTTCTCGGTGATGGTGTACGAAACAGTATCAGCAGCAGTATTGTCTACGTACTTACGAAGACCCTTGTAGACAATGGTGTAGGTGTTGTCGCCGTTATCGGTAACCATAGGCGCAATGGTGCTGGTATCAAGGTGCTTATCGTTAGAGAGAACCAGATTGTTAGCACCAAAATCAGCTGTGGATGGGCGCTTACCCAGCCAGCATTGTTGTTATCGTCCCAGACCTTATTGATCTTGAGGTCAATGCCTGCATAGCTCAGAGCGTGAGTGGAGAGGGTACGAGTGGAGTGGTTACCAGCAATGTCGTAGTCAAGAACGCTACTGAATACACTGCGCTTACCGTCGTAGGAAGCATCAACGTTGTCGGCAACCTTATACGTGACGTCAACAAAGCCGCCGCTATTTGCAGCAAGTGCGTGCGTTGAAGTAAACAGCACCATGTCGGCCTCAGCAGGATTGGTGACTACGGTGTAGTCGCTAGGCTGTGGAGCATGGTTTGCAGTGTAGGTAACACCAGGGTTCAGCTTGATGTACTGGTAAGAGAAGTTGGAAGAAGAGCTTATGCCCTCAAGTGCAAGAGGAAGCTGGGTTGCGCCCTCTGGATTAATACCTGCGCCGCGGTTTGCAGATTTGGAAAGCAGTGGAACAAACAGCTGCGTGGTATTTGCAGTGTTACCGGTGTTATTGCGGACAGCAATGTGAACAGTTGCGGTGTCTCCGCTCTGCATAACAGGGGTAGTTGCGCCTGGATTAGCGGAGTCGTACGTGTAATCAGTTACGGTTCCAGAGATAACGTCCTTTACAGAAAGGGTAGATGCAGCGGCAATAGCAGATGCCTGTGCAATGTTGATACCAGGGCCCTCGGAGAGTGAAACCATAGTCTCGCCAGAGTTGACGCTGTTGCCAAATAGGCTGGTGTACTGGGAAGTGTCCCAGTTTTTGTTATCCCATTTCTCTTTCTTAATTTGAGCACCAATTTCCTTGAAGTCTTTGGTGGTAATGCCAACAAAATCGTTGATGTGATAGACGCGCTTGCCTGCAAGATCGGTGGTGTGGACATCCATGCTCAGAGTCATGTTCTTGCTGGTAAAGTTTGGCTGATACTGGCCGCGAGTCTCGTCGCCAACATCAATGGTGTACTTCCAGACCCTAACTGCAACGCCATCCTTATCAAAGGTGCCAACAAACTCAGGTGTACTGAGTGTACCGTTAGTGACGGTCAGGTTGCTGTAGGTAAAGCCCTCGGGCATGATGACGTAGAGTACTGGCTCCTGAAGAGGGTTCCAGTCCCAGTTAGCGTCGTCGATGCGACCAGAAATATTGAAGGTCTCGCCGCCGTTAATCTGGGTCTTATCGATTCTACCAACGCCGTTAAGAACCTTAGGTGCGCCGGACTTAGCGGTCAACGTAACGCCTGCGTCAGGAGTGGTACCGGTGTTGTAGAGCTTGACGTTAGTGACAACGTCGGCGTTAGTGCCCTTCTTCCAAGAGCCGTAAACGCCGTTGGAGATGTCGCTCCAACCGTAGAACTCGTCAGTGACATGCTTGTTGTTTGGATTCCATGTGTCGAGAAGATCGCTCATTGGCCTAATACCATCGTATCCGCCAAGAATTGGACCAAGGTCAACCTTGATGGAAGTGATGGAGGTATTGATATCAAGGCCAAGGGCAGTGTTGGTGATAAGTGCTGAGACACCAGATTTACGCAAGATGCTTGGATCAGCAGTTCCGCTCGTACCGTCTGATGCGGTCCAGTGGATTGGACCATAGGTCATACCAGCCTTGTAAGGGATGGTGACGCCGCGGATGATAGCGGTCTGGTTCTGATCGATGGTCATCTCGAGCGTCTTTGGCGCGGTGTCCGTGGAGAGCTCGTTCTTGATGAGATAGGTGCCAAGGCGAACGTTGTAGGTATCGTTTTTCTTGTATGCCCAGTTAGGAGCTGTGTCGACAAGAGCGTGTGTGGTAAGACGCTCTGGGTTAAGACCGTCAATTACGGTAACCGTAAGCGTAGAAGAAGCGTTTGCGGAGGTACGGTTGACGTTTGGAGTGTCATTCCAAACGGACATAGTGAGGTTCTTGATGGTGACGTTAAAGGTTGAGTTGTTAGGCCTAGTGCTTGATGCAGGAACCTTAATCTGTGGCTTAAAGGTTGGGGTACCTGCGTAAGAGCCTGGCTCATTCCACTCAACTGTTGCGGTCTTGTTAGTGCCATCATCAGTGGTTGAAACAATGGTACCTGCGGTGTTGTAGAGGCTTGTCTCATTGACACCAACAAGCTCCATATCACTTGGATAGACAACCTGAACCGTAGTCTTGCTGTTTGCCTCGGTGAGTACCTTAGAGCCTGTGGCAGAAACCTGTAGGGTAGAGGTGGTGCCACCCTTGGAGAGAACCTCAGTAGACTGATCAGCCCAGAAGCCGTAGGTCATGGCGTCAGCTGCAGTAACAGATGAGGTATGTGGATCAATGTTTTGTGTTGTAGCGGTGCTCAAGCTAACACGAATTGCGTTTGCAATAACCTGGCTTGCGCTTTGGTTCTCAACAGCATCATCAAGCTTGAACTGAATTTCTCTTATGGAAGAAACCTGGGTCAGGCCGTTTTTGGTCATGTAGACCAGATCACCACTGCGGTTCTTCTCGGAACTTGCGCCAGGATAGCCGTAAGGAAGGGTTCCTGTTCCCGTAGGTGCGGTAACCAGGTCAGAGAAGCTGGTGTTTGAGATACCACCAACGGTAAACGTTGCACCTGGAGTACCTGTGACATAGAGTCCGTCTCCAAACCTCACGTTGAGGTACGTTGGGGAGAACTGCAACGATGCAGGGATTGTGTAGCCAACATTCAGGGCGTAGGTGACTCCTGCCTTCAGAGCAGGGGTTTGACCTGCAAGAAGGTCAGCAACTTGGGCGTGAGTCGACGCATCTTCAATGCTCAGAGCATTGATTTGAAGACCTGTGGTGTCTTCTGCGTAAGCCACGCTAAGGTTGGGCAGCAATGCTGCGACGAATGCAACGGCAGCTAAAAGCAATCCCGCTACAATCCTTGCCTTACTTTTCATAGCACATCCTAACTAGAGCGATACAGAACCAATGATGTGACCCCAAATTTTAGAGTATTTTTTTCGTATAGATAATTATCCATTATTTTGACAAAAATTATTATCTCAACCAGCGAT